>Ga0315279_10000085_pt1 | contig 196392 bp, 193 predicted proteins | sample YL17G06_20_MG_FD_203694 | JGI IMG/M metagenome (GOLD analysis project Ga0315279, IMG submission 203694) | Sediment microbial communities from Yellowstone Lake, YNP, Wyoming, USA - YL17G06_20 | ecosystem: Environmental > Aquatic > Freshwater > Lake > Sediment | place: USA: Wyoming | collected...
TCAGGCACGCACTTGCAAGGTTAAGCGGAGTGTCAAAAGTCAAAGTTGACGAGATAACCGGCAAAGTCAGCATAGAATACGACACACAAAAAATCGGCTTCTCCAAGATCACTGAGCGCATTGAAAAATTAGGCTACAAAGTTGAGATATTATCAAGAGAGGAAATCCAATGAGAGAACATGTCAAAGGCGTAATTCTAGTAGCTTTGCTTGGGCTATTCGTTCTAGCAGGCGCCCTAATGTCTGGAACTCAAGTAACTTATGCGCATGAAATTAGTATTGTTTTGACTTTGATCGCCGTTGCCTTAGGCTACCGCATTTATTTGCACGGCCTTCGGTCCCTGCGTCATGGGAACGTTACTGCCCAATTGTTTGCAACTATCGCCATCTTTATTTCCGTAGTAGCTGGTCTCGTCTTACCTTCAGCATCAGCCACTGGCACGGCAGAAGCAGTTGGTTACCTCACAGCATCTGCTATAGTGGCCTTCATAATACTTGCAGGTATGACGCTTGAAGGATACATTATCCATAGAACAAGAGGCGCGCTTGAAGCTCTCATAAAGGTGAGTCCCACCACAGCTCGCATACGTCGGGATGGTGCAGAAGTTGAAGTACCCATAGACGAGGTCAAGTTAGGCGAAATCGTCTTAGTCAAACCAGGCGATAAAATACCCGTTGATGGAACAGTAATTTCTGGACACAGCGCTGTTAACCAAGCAACGATAACGGGTGAATCAATTCCTGTAGAAAAGGCAGTGGGGGACCGCACATTTGCTGGGACACTCAATGAACATGGAGCATTAGAAATTGAAGTTGAAAAAATCGCTGAGGACACTACGCTTGCTCACCTAATTCAACTAGTCGAAGAAGCTCAAGAGAAAAAAGCACCCATACAGAACGTTGCTGACAGATTTACCACTTACTTCTTACCAATCATGGCAGTTTTGGCATCTTCAGTCTTTGCAACCAGCTATTTCACAATTGGTTTTGAGCTTGCGCTTTCAAGAACCGTAACTGTTCTCTTAGTCGCATGCCCTTGCGCGCTTTCAATAGCTGTTCCTGTCGCTGTAGCTGGAACCATAGGTAATGCCAGCATGAATGGTATAATAATCAAGGGCGGCACACACATCGAAAAGCTAAAGGACGTTAAGCTGGTCGCATTCGACAAAACTGGCACGTTAACCATCGGCGAACCTAAGGTTGTTGAGATAAAAACTTTCGGCAATTACTCTGAAGCGGACACGATCAAGTATGCAGCAATCGCTGAGAAATTCTCCGAACATCCCCTATCTAGAGCCATTATTGCTAAGGCAACTGAGATGAATATGAAAATTCCTGACCCCACAGACTTCAAAACTGTTCCAGGGCATGGCGTGGACGCCCATTACGCAAACAAGCACATCCTAATTGGAACTAAGATGATAGAAACGGAGCTTTCAGAAGAAGCGAATCAATTGATGAGAATGGTTGAAAGCGAGGGGAAAACAGCTATTCCCGTAGCACTGGACAAACATGTTATCGGCATAGTCATTGTAGCTGACACAGTCAGAGAGAATTCTTTGGAAGCTATACAGAGGCTTAAGCGCTTAGGAGTAAAAACCGTTATGATAACTGGCGACAATATGCGGACTGCCAAATCTATCGCTGAACAGATCGGGGTTGATGAATATCATGCTGAGCTCTTGCCAGAACAGAAAGTTGCGGTCATTGGGGAACTGAAGAAGGGGAATGTTGTTGCGATGGTTGGTGACGGTGTGAATGATGCTCCTGCGTTGGCTAATTCCGATGTTGGATTTGCGATGGGTGCAGCTGGCAGCGATGTAGCGATTGAGACTGCCGACGTGGCTCTGCTTGGAGACGACTTGACAAAGGTTGAATATGCAATTAGCCTGAGTCGGAAGGCGTTTAACAGAATGAAGGGCAACATAGTTTACGCCTTTATCTGGAACATAGTCGCATTGAGTCTAGCCGCTTTTGGAATCTTAAATCCAGTCCTAGCCGTCGTTCTTGCAGAAGCCGGATGCATATCAGTGGTAATCAATTCCGCTTTACTGCTGCTGAGTAAGCCAAAGCCTCTAGCCAAGATTAAGGGACAAGCATAGCTTGCATAGTAAGAGCAAGTATAGAGCCCGCGTGCTATTTTCCCTTTTGGAAACATTCCATGCAATAGCAACCAACTTCACATCTGGAAGCGGTTGCACAAGAGTTGTTATACCCTTTGCTTCTCCTCACCGTCAGAGATGAATGGCAAACTTGCATTCATTTGCGCCCGAGACAGCCGATTGTATGAGTTCAACCGTCATAGGTCTTTCAAGAACGCTTTCCCAGAATTTCTTAACAAACCCTTTCGAGCAGTGGCAGTACGTCTTCGATACGGTTGCTCTGTCAGGAAGCCCTCTCAGCAAACCGCAGTAGCACCTCATCGGCCTAGTGAATGCCTTCGGCGTGTAGAACTGGAAGAGCACGTTACCTTCTCTAACGAGTCTTGTTCCAGTCATAGGCTTTTTCTGTTCTGCCTCAAGAAACTCGTCTGCGCTCTTGAACTTCTCGCGCCTCAATTTGGCCCTGTCTATGACCCTCTTGTTCACATCAGCACAGTCGCGGCCACAGTTCTCCATGATCTGAATCCTCGTTTCTTCGCCGACCAAGGCGTCCAGTCTTTCCATCGCGCCTCTGACCCATTCAGCTGTCCTCATCTTGTCAGTTTTCTCGGTTATTTCTTCACTACCTTCCATAACCTTCTCGCTTGTCACTTCCCCAGCAAGAGCTTCAACATTTCTCCTCATTGATACCAACATTCCATGCCTGGTCTTGCTCAAGCCGAATACCATCCAGTCTGCACTTCAGGTTGCTAACACGCAATATAAGAATTACCAGAGCATACACCAAACAGAAAAAGATGGAGTAGCGCGGGCTAATTTCGCGAAGACTTCTCAATCCGAAAGTGGAAGTGAGCTGCTTGGTCTGTCCACCAGACAAGCACTCTTCAGACTCGTGGTGTAAATGGGAGTTCAAAATGTGACGCGGGCGGGTAGGACATAAGTTCCGCAGAAACAGCGTCATCCTATTCGTGGGGAACGATCGTGGTTAAATGTAGCAAATGTACCGTTTTCGTGTGCGAACACCCTCAACGAGCTCGAGTTACTTCCAAGCTGGATTTTTGTCCTATGAATGTTGAGAAAGGTGTCCTGAGGAAAGCTAGGGAAGAATATGAAAAACCTGGCGTCTTCAACTAGGCTTGATTTTCATTAGAATCAAAATACTCAGCTAGTTTTCTGGTTTCTGCTCTGCGAAGGGTGTCAGCGCATTTTTTGGGGTCCAAATGCTTGTATTCCAGACCAGAAGTCACTAGCAGTCTTTGAACGTCCTTTGCAATTCCCGGGGATGCAAGTACTCCTCTTACTTCACGATTAGCTCTGTGCTTGATTGCCTCAATGTATTTGGCTAGTTGAAGCACGGCTTCTTTTCCAGCTGTTTTCCGTTTGATCTCTACGACGACGAGTCTTCCTTGTTTGTCCGTTCCGTACACGTCAATGAAGCCTGGTTCAACCTTTTTTTCCCAGCTTATGGGTTTAAGTCCTTCTTCTAAGAGTTCAGGTTTGAGCAAGACTGCTTTTTGCATGTCCTGTTCGCTTGCGTAGAGTGAGAATTCACCCTCATCGACAAGACTCAACGCCGCGACCAGCTGGATCCTGTCAAAAACGACCTTAACAGATTCTGATGGTCTGTGCCTTACTGCCCGGATTTCTAGCACGTGTTCTCTGCTCTGAATGTGGAAGATGACGTTGCCTCCGGGCATCCAGTTTACTGGTTCGTAGCCTGTTGAACGGTGAACGAGGAAAGAACCGTCTGCCTTTATTATTAACATGCGCTCACCAGGCTTGAGCGTTGATTTTGCCCTGCCCACATAGTCAACGGAGCATTCGCCGACGAAAAAGAGTGTCCTGCGATGAGAAATCGCCTCTTTTGTCACGTTTTCAGCTTCCCTAGCCGTCGGCCCGACCAGCACTGTTAAAGAATCAGAACCTCCCAAGGCACTTTCGCCCAATAGCTTTAGAAGACTTGTATGTACATAAGATTTCTGAAGGCTTGCAATGAATCTTTGGGATAAAAAGCGCGACATGAGGCAACGGTATGACGTGACGGCCCAAATATACGATATGCGATACGCTGAGGAACAAGCTGCAAAGATCGAGGCAGCTCTACAACACGTGAAAGTCAAAGCTGCCATGTTGTTGGACGTAGGTTGTGGAACTGGCATATCATTTGACCACGTTGCTGATGAGGCACGGATGACTGTGGGGATTGATCTTTCGAAGAAATCTCTGTTCAAAGCAAGGGAGCGTTCAAGAGACCACACGCGCATACACCTGGTTCAGGCTGACGCTGACAACATGCCCTTGAGAAATGAGGTCTTCGACAGAGTTTTGGCAATCACTCTCATTCAGAACATGCCTAACCCAACTGAAACGCTAAACGAGATCAAACGTGTCGCCAAGGCCAATGCCTCAATCGTCGTGACAGGCTTGAAAAAAATCTTTGATAGAAACACACTTGAACAGTTGCTTAAAGGCGCAGGCTTAGGCATCATTGTAATTGAAGGTGAGAATCTGAAGTGCCACGTTGCAGTTTGCACTAAGACACGATGCGCATGACCATCTGCCCATTCAGGTTTCCTGTGTGCGTTCTTGGTTTTTGCCCTCGTTTACAATCGGAATTTCCATTCTGAGGATCTTGCGAAGGGTACGTAGGATCATTTGCAACTGTCAAGTAATGTTTATATTAATAACTCTGCCTCAAAACCCATTCTGTAACGGGAAGGATTAATCTTTCATGTTGCCCACCGACTCTGAGACTGCGATATTCCGACGGTATTCCTGTGGCTCTGAGATTGGAGGCCGTGTTTACTGATGCCACTGCAAATCGTAAAGAAAGAAACGGCAGAGGAGCTTTCGCTAGAGTGGGTTCTACACGTCAAGAATTATAAGCTTAGACTTGACAAGAACACCTGCGTTGGTTGTCAAATCTGCAGTCTAGCTTGCCCAAAAGAAGCAATAAAAACTGAAAAGCAAGCCAAAATCCAAGGAGAAAAAACCCATAAGGCCAAGATTGACGTTGACCTGTCAAAATGCAATTTCTGCGGCATATGTGACATAACGTGTCCCTACGGCGCTATGAAAGTCACCGTGGACGGCAAACATGTTCTTTCGGTTTTAGATAAGGAAAGCTTCCCTCAAATCATCCGCGACATCAAAGTTGACCCGACCAAGTTCTCCCCTTATGGGAATAAGGGCAAAGACGTTTGTCCATTGAATCTGATCAAAGCTCACTTCTTGACCGCCGACGGAAGACCAGTGGAAAACATTGGTTCTTTAAGCGAATCTGAACGGCATGGGATCATGGCTAACGTTGAAGTTGACAAAGAGCATTGTCCCTGCTGCGGAATGTGCGAAACAAAACTCCCGAAAGGCGCGGTGCACGTACGGAAGCCGTTTTCAGGGAAGCTCGCCATTAACCCTGAGAAATGTCCGCCAGGATGTACAGACTGTCTTGATGTCTGTCCAATCACAGACGTGCTTTACCTTTCTGATGATAAGAAGGTGCAGGCAAACGAAATGTTCTGTGTATACTGCGGAGCGTGCAAGATCGTCTGTCCGGTTGGCGAAGCTCTTGATTTCAAGCGAACTCGCATTAATCACGCACCGGTCCGCTCAGGGGCTTGGAACAAAGCCTTGGAACGGCTGACCTCGCCCACTGACATGGCTAAGGAACTGAAAACCAAACGTTCTCTGAAAGCAAGAGAATCTGTGAAGAAGAGACTGGGTTTGAAGGAAGAGCAACATGCCTAGAAAAACAAGAAAGAACCTTGACATATCTCCGAAAAGAAAACCTAGGCATAAAGATGCAGAATCCACGACAGAAGAACCTAGAATCGGAGTTTTTGTTTGTCATTGCGGTTCAAACATAGCTTCAGTAATAGATGTCGAGGCCTTAACAGAATATGCCAAGACTTTGCCGAACGTAGTATACGCAAAGAACATGAATTATCCCTGCAGCCGGCCAGGCCAAGACGAAATAGTTGATGTCATAAAGAAAAACAAGCTAACCCGCGTCGTCGTCGCCGGCTGTTCACCGAGGCTTTACGAACCGACTTTTCAAACCTGCGTTTCTAGAGCAGAGCTCAACCCGTGGCTTTTTGAGATGGCAAACATCCGGGAATTCGCATCCTATTGTCACCAAACTACGCCCAGCGAAGCGACGGGAAAAGCAAAAGACACAGTCAGAATGGCAGTTGCCAAAGCAAGGCTTCTTGAACCATTAAAGCCAATAGAATTGCCCGTTACCAAAAAAGTCATGGTCATCGGCGGAGGAATAGCAGGAATCAACGCTGCCCTAGACTTGGCTGACATGGGTTTTAAAACTTACATGGTTGAAAAGACTGAAACGATAGGGGGCTACATGGCGCTGCTAGACAAGACGTTTCCAACGCTTGACTGCAGCATATGTATCGAAGGCCCCAAGATGGTTGACGTCAGCAGGCATCCAAACATCGAGATAATCTCATACGCCGATGTTTTGAAAGTCGACGGATACGTGGGCAACTTTAGGGTGAAAATTCGAAAGAACCCCCGATACGTAATAGCTGCAAACTGCACGGGCTGCGGTGAATGCAGAGACGCATGCCCCATCGAATATCCAAACTATGCAGACATGTATCTCGGTGTAAGGAAAGCAATTTCGATCCCGTTCGGCCAGGCCGTCCCCCTCACCCACACTATTAACCGCGACTACTGTATCGAATGCTACAAATGCGTTGACGCATGCGGCGCTCGCGAAGCGATAAACTTCGACCAGAAGCCTGAAGAAATCGAGGTTAACGTGGGGGCAATAGTTGTTACCGTCGGCTACAGCATGCATGATCCCAAGGATATGGCGTGGACCGGCTACAGCAGGTTTTCCAACGTCTTCACAGCACTGGAATTCGAGAGGCTCATACTTGCAGCAGGTCCAACCGGCGGCAAAGTAATTCGGGCTTCAGACGGGCAGAAACCTCATTCCATAGCTTTCATTCAATGCGTAGGCTCCCGTGACATCAACAAGTTCGAGTACTGCTCGAGCTTCTGCTGCATGTACACTCTTAAACATGCGGTTATGCTCAAAGAAAAGTACAGGGAAGCCATCGAAGTCTACGTGTTCTACAACGACATGAGAAGCAACTTTAAGGGCTACGAGGAATTCTTCAACAGGGCACAGAAATCAGGAGTCAAATTCGTCAGAGTTAAGCTTGAAGGCCGCAAGATAACCGAGAATCCGCAAAACAGAAACCTTACAGTCTGCGGGGAAACTGAAGATGGCAAGGCCGTCTCTGCTGAGGTAGAAATGGTTGTCCTTGCCAACGCGGCTATTCCAGCACTCACAGCCTCTGAACTGGCAAGAATCCTTAACGTACCGTTGGGTAAAGATGGGTTTTTCGTTGAATGTCAGCCAAAGATCAGGCCAACCGATACAGAAGTGCCTGGAATATTCTTGGCAGGTGCGTGTCAAGGGCTGAAAGATATTCCTTACAGTGTTGCTCAAGGAAGCGCTGCTGCTGCTCAAGCCGCTTCTGTTTTAAGCAAGGACTCTTGGACAGTCGAGCCACTGGTTGCAAAGGTGAATGAGGAGCTGTGTAGCGGTTGCAAAGTGTGCGAGTCAGCATGTGGTTATAATGCGATTAACGTTGTGGAAGTCGGGAAGAAATCCACGGCGAAAGTTGTTGAAGGCTTGTGTCGAGGCTGTGGAATCTGCAGTTCTGCTTGCCCGATGGACGCTATAACCATGCCGAATTATTCGGACAAACAGATTGTGGCCCAGATCCAGGCCGTAATGCAGAGGAAGCTGAGAAAGACATGAGCAAACAATCAGGCCCAACTCCTCCGACGAAAGCAGAAGAACCTCGCATTGGCGTTTTCGTGTGTTACTGTGGCCTGAATATCGCGGGAACCGTTGACGTTGAGGAAGTGGCGGAATACGCGCGTAAACTGCCAAACGTCGTCTACGTTAAGACAAACCGTTACACGTGTGCCGATCCAGGACAAGAAGAAATTAGAAAGGGTATAAAAGACTACAAACTAGACCGTGTTGTTGTCGCCGCCTGTTCGCCAAGAATGCACGAACCCACCTTTCGAAGAACCGTATCGGAGGCGGGGCTCAACCCCTTCGTCTATGAGATGGCCAACATCCGCGAGTTTTCCTCTTGGTGCCATCAGAGTACGCCTGAAGAAGCAACCGAAAAAGCCAAAGAACTTGTCAAGATGGCTGTTGCCAAAGTAAGGCTTCTTGAACCGTTGGATGTGATAGAAGTTCCAGTCATCAACAAGGCATTAGTCGTAGGCGCAGGAGTTGCCGGCGCAAGCGCTGCCTTTGACCTCGCGGAAATGGGTTTTCAAGTTTACCTAGTCGACAGGGCCGAAATAATGGGCGGCCACATGGCTCAGCTCGGCAAGAGCTTTCCCGTCTTCGAGTGTTCAAACTGTCCGCAGCAAATTCACTGTCCAAGATTTTCGTGCGTTGCCACAAGGATTGGAGCTGCGGCTGTCCATCCCAAAATCAGGCTACTCATGTACACGGACGTGAAACACGTTGAAGGTGTCATAGGCAACTACAGAGTGACCATTGCAAGGAGGCCGCGGTTCGTCGATGAGAACAAGTGTATAAGCTGCGGCAAATGCTCTGAGGTCTGTCCAGTTGAAGCGCCGAGCAAGTTTGACGCTGGAACGAGAAGACGCAAAGCCATCTATCTACCATTTCCATATGCTACACCGACCACTTACACCATTGACAAGGACACATGCCTATACTTCAAAGATGGGAGCTGCAAGAAATGCCAGGAAATCTGTTCCGTGGGTGCTGTGAATTTCAGTCAAGAACTCTCCGAAGAGAAGCTTGAAGTCGGCTGCATGGTTGTTGCAACGGGATACGACGTCTATGAGCCATACGACCTGGCGAACTACGCCTTCGGCAAACACAAGGACGTTATAACAGCTTTGCAGCTTGAAAGAATTATCGACACAAACACGCAGGTTGTCGGAGAGGTTCGTAAACCCTCAGACGGCAAAATGCCAGAAAGCATGACGTACATACAATGTGTCGGTTCGCGGGACGTGAACAAGTTTGAGTATTGTTCAGGCTTCTGCTGTATGCTTACACTCAAAAGCGCCGTCTTCCTCAAAGAAAAATACGGGGACCAGCTCAAGATCAACGTGTTGTACACGGACATGCGTGCAAACAGGAAAGGGTATGAGGAGCTCTTCAGGAAAGCTCAGCAGCTGGGCATCAACTTCGTACGTGTCAAACTGACAGGCAAGAGCGTAAGTGAAGATTCAAAAACAAAGAAACTCGTAGTTCATGCTGAACAAGAAAACGGCGCACCAGTCGAAGTTGAAAGTGACATGGTAGTCTTGGCAACAGCCGCCGTGCCGAGTCAGGGCTCAGAAGAAGTAGCAAGGCTTTTCAACATCAGCCGAGGCAGTGACGGGTTTTTCATGGAAAGCCACCCGAAGTTGAAGCCAATAGACACACCATCAGACGGTGTCTTCGTCGCTGGTGGATGCCAAGGTCCAAAGGATGTTCCTTACAGCGTTTCCCAAGGCATGGGAACAGCTGCGAGAGCAGCAACGATACTATCCAAACCGACTTACAAAATCCAGCCCATCGTCGCTTTAGTTGACCCAGCAAAATGTCGCAACACCAAAGTAAAATGCGGCCTCTGCGCCAAAGCCTGCCCCTACGGCGCCATTAAAGCGCCAGAAGGCCAGATTGCAGAGACGATGAGCATGATGTGTCACGGCTGCGGCACTTGCGTCGCCGAATGCCCAGCAGACGCGATAACTCAGAAACACTTTACAGACGCCCAGATAATGGCCCAAATGAGAGCCGCTCTGGAAACGAATCCGGAGAGCAAGATACTAGCGTTCCTGTGCAATTGGTGCAGTTACGCTGGCGCAGACCTCGCGGGCACAAGCAGATTCGAATATCCCCCGGTGATAAGGCCTATCAGGGTCATGTGCTCAGGAAGGGTTGACCGGGATTTCGTCCTTGAGGCTTTCAGGCTGGGAGCGGGTATGGTCATGGTCGGCGCTTGCCATCTTCCGTACGACTGCCACTACATCAGCGGGAACTACAAGATGAAGGCCAGAATGGACGCGCTGGCGCCAATGCTGCAGAAACTAGGCATGAGTCCAGAGAGATTCCGTGTGGAGTACATTTCTGCGGCCGAAGGCATCAAATTCGCAGAGGTTGTGAAAGAAATAACCGGGCAAATGCAAACGCTTGGTGAAGAGAAAATCAAAACTGAAAACGCAAAGATGAAACCATTCTTCGAAAACATGTTGAAGAAAAAGCAGCAGTAGAAGCATGGGTCTCCTGTTTTCCACTGCTCATCCGCGCGCGAATCGCTTTTTGCTTTTCGATTAGTTTGCTCTTAGGTCTTCCTTGTTTTTCCAGAATTCCCTTGTTCGCAGGTACTGGATCTTTGCTTTAAGAAGGTCCATTAGGAAATCTTCTTCTGTGGGATGCATTTTTCCTAGAATTCTTGATGCTGTTTCGGGGCCTACGCCCTTTACTTCTAGTGCTATGACCGCTTTCTTCCCATAGCTCAGTACAAGGTCTGCGGTGCGTCTAGCCTGAGTCAATTCTTTGAGCTCGTCTGGTGACACTTCTCTTCCTTCACGTCTTCTTCCCAGGGCTTCAGTCAAGCGCTCGGCTTCTTGGCTTGGGTACAGAAGCGTCAGGAGTCTTGACCCGCATTTCGGGCATGAAGGTTGTTCTTGCAAGTCTCTAATCCTCTCTTGTCCGGTCCATTGCCCACAAGACATACATAACAGCAAGGCTGTTCTCACCTCTATTGCCTTTTTCATTCTATCAATGTTGCTTAGCAACAGTCTTTCAGGAGCCATGAGCTCTGACATGTCAGCGAACTTTGCAAGCATATGATAGCCTAAAGGCGTGGGCTTCTCATGGCTGAACACTGTGCTTACCTTGATGTCACCGTTGTTCACAGCTCGCATAATGTTCTTGGCCTTTTTGAGATCAACTTTTTCAATCATGGCCTCGCGTAGCGTTTCATCCAGAATGGGCGTGTTCCCGAATCTTTTGGGCAGCTGAGCCAACCGCTCGTAACTCATGGTTTTTCCGCGCGGCAACGCTCCGAAACGTTCCGCGACAAATTTCATTTTGTAAGAAAATGGAAACTTTGACTCCAAGTATGCCTCAAATGCCTGTTCAGTCTCTTTGCCTGACAGGTTAAACATGTGCGCACATGTCTTCTGAACTTCCTGCTGCGTCAGTTTCTTTGGCGCCTCAATCAGTATGTGATAGCCGTCATTCCACCAACCCACGATGACTTCACCGTCAGAAAGAACGGAGTCGAAAATGCATCCTAAAGTGCGGTTCACCATCTCGCCAAAGCAAGCATGAACTACCAGATACTTGTCAAACCCTTCAACCACGATGCGCTTGTCAGTTGGAAGCGGCGCCCCTTGCCTCAAATGCTCTTCAACTTCTTGAACAGTGCTCAATAACGTGGATTTGCCCGTTGAAAGCTTCTCCGCGAGTTCCTCCGCTGCAGTCTCAGCGTTCCCAGTTTTCTTGAGTGTTTCGGCAATTCTTGCCCGTAGTCGTCCAGTTTCACTTGCGAGCTCGAATGGAACAGGAAGCATCTCGCCGTCCCAACCTGGCACTGCTGCCAACGGATCTTCTGAGGGCACGACATAAACCGTTCCGGTCTCCTCTTCAATCTGAACTATTCGCCAAACATGGCCTTTGATGATGAAGTTCAAGCCCACGCGTGCTTTGAGCGCCATGAACTCGTCGCCCAAAGTGCCGATTCTCCTGTCTGAAATCACGTTGACTATAGGGTAGCGTCTTTCATCGGGTATCATCGACAGATTTTCGTAGTAGTACTTTCGACTGTTGCGGCCCTTCCTCAAAACTCGGCCTTCTTCGAAGATCCTTATTTGTCCAAGCCTTTCTAAAAAGCATATGATGTCCCATAGACTTTTTTGTGAAATCTTTCGATAAGGATACGCCCTTCGCATTAGGGTAAGAAGTTCCTTGAAACTCTCCGTTCCGTTGTCCATAAGAGTTCCAACGATTTGATGTGCCAGAACGTCCAAGGCGTTTTCATGAATCAATACTCTTTCAATCTTGCCCGCTTGAGCGTCTTTCGTGGCCGCAACAGATTCAAGCGTGTCATCAGGAAAGGCTGTGATGATGATGCCTTCTGAGAGCCTGTCCAGACGGTGGCCGCTGCGTCCCACCCTCTGAATCAGGCTGCTGACTTGCCTAGGTGAAAGATACTGAATAACGAGGTCAACTTGGCCTATGTCGATCCCGAGCTCCAAGGTGCTTGTGCACACAATCGCTTTCAAGTCGCCTGCCTTGAACTGGTCTTCAATTTGTGCCCGTTCTTCCTTTGACAGGGAACCATGATGCACGGCAATGTCTGTGCGTCCGAGCTGATTGAATCTGTAGCCGAGCATCTCGGCCACGGTTCTGCTGTTAACAAAAATCAGCGTGGACTTGTGACTGTCGACGAGCTCCTTCATCCGTCTGATTCTTGCGGCTGCTTCAGGCGACGTGTTTAACATTCGAGCCAAATCATAATCTGCTTCAACGGGGACGGGGCTCTCCACACTGTAGCGGTAACTCTTGGGCGAAGCCGCCTGCAATATCCTGATGCTCCTTTCCGTTCCCGCGAGAAACTGGGCAACTTCGTCAGGGTTGCCAACCGTAGCCGACAAGCCGATTCTCTGAAATTCCCCGTCGGCGACTTCGCGCAGTCTCTCTAAAGCGATGGCGAGTTGGATCCCACGTTTGCTTGAAGCAAGTTCATGCACCTCATCCACGATGACGTATTGCACACGTCGCAGGTGTTGTTGCATTCGTGAACCCGGAAGGATTGCTTGGAGAGTCTCAGGCGTTGTGACAAGTATGTCCGGAGGGGATATCGCCTGCCTTCTCCTGAGCTTAAGATCCGTGTCTCCATGCCTTACTTCGATTGAGATGTCAAGTTTGGAAGCCCAGAATGACAATCGCTTCAGAAGGTCACGGTTCAAAGCTCTCAAGGGCGTTATGTAGAGTACGGCTATCCCTCTCCTTTGCGATTGCTGGATTAGTCTAGAGAAAATGGGGAGAAGAACTGCCTCGGTCTTTCCGCTGCCCGTGGGCGCAAGCAAAAGCACGTTCTCTCCCTTCAAAATAGGCGAAGCCGCAACCTTCTGTGGCAACGTGGCTTCTATGAAGCCGAGCTCTTCCAGAGCCGAACGCACAGGTTTTGCGAAAAGACTGAAAACTTCGGAACTTGGTTCTTCGCTCATTTCTTGCAGGCCACAAAGACATCGTTTGACATGTTCACGTCAGGGCAAAGGGTAGGAAAGCACGAGCCCCGCTTCTTCTCTGTAGCGGATTGAGACTTTCTCTCTGAATTTGCCTCTGGAAAGCAGCTTCCCGAACTCATTCATTAAGACCTCTTTTCTAGAGCAGAAGACCACTTCGTTCAACTCGTTTGTCCAAACGGTCAGCCCTCTCGTCTTCCCCTTGTGAAGCAGGTGAAGGAACGAGTCCTCTTCACCGAGCTGCAACATGGCTATCGTGCTTGAGCCTTTCAACGCACAGAAAAAGGAGTACAGTGCTTCTGGCACGTCTCCTTTCTCGCTTACTGTTTCCTCGAAAAAGTGCGGAATGACCTCTGAGTCGATGAGCTCAAACTTCTCTGATTCAAAAACGTGGGCGCTGCCCAAGGTCTTTCTAACCTCCCTATAGTTCTCAATCTTGCCATTGTGAACGGAAACAACCGTCAGCTTCGGATCCCGCTCGACAACATATGGTTGCGCAGTCTCCTTGTTCTTAGACGTTTTCATAAACTCAGGGCTCGGCATGCGCACATGGCCGATCAGTACGGACGCCTTTTCAACCGTTACATTCTCTCTCAGCTTCTTTGCAGGAGAGTCAGCAATCTTTCCGACCTTTTCAACAAAAACGTCTCCATCCTCCAGAAGCAATGCTACGCCCGCCCCGTACCCTCCAACCGGCGTGGGTTCATCAGGGTATTGATGAACCTCCAGTTTCTCAAGAACACTGAAGACTCTGTCCAAGGGCAAAGACTTCTGCAATGAGAACCCAAAAACGCCGCACATTCTCGATATCTCCTTATGATTCTTTTTTCTTCCAAGAAAAGACTCTTCCGAACAGGTCAGAGCTAAACCTTTCGGTTAGCACATTACCTTGCCTGGTATCCAGGCCGCTAAGTCAAAGAAGGAACAATCAGAACCAAAAGGTTGAAATCTCAAGCTGAGAGCTTTCAAAGTGGACTATGAAGATATCGAGGTACGGGTACGCTTTCCGCGGATGACCGCTTTTTCCGCTGCTGAGTCCAAGAATTCATGAATGCGGCTGTGAACTGTAATGCTGTACTAGAAGAGGAACCGAATTTCGAATCTCGTGTACTTGAATAAAGAAAGGGAGAGGGAGAAGGTTAACGTTCTGTTGGTCCGCTGATGTATGCCCAAATGCTTACCAGTAGCAGTGTTAGACATGCTCCCGCGAACCCGGACAGCAGGTATCTTGAGCTGATGAAGGCTGGTAGGACATTGGCTAGTGCCGGAATCGCGTAGGTTGCGGTCAAGTCTGCGATCATTCCAGCGAAGAATCCTAGGATTGCTACAAAGACGAAAATCTTAAACCTTTCATTCATTTCATTCACCTTTTTAGGTAGGAATTGAATTCAAGCTTCTTTTTAGTCTAACTCACACTTTTATGTCTATTCTCAGAAAACCGCGAACATTCCCTTTTAATTGGAAAATTAAAGCCCAAAGCTGTTTCCGCTTGGACATATAGCTCTACATGTATCCCTGCATATTTTCGTCATGTTAACAATGATAAAATTCTTCGCCAGCGACTTTTGTTTTCTGGAGGTAATTAACTTGTCAGAAAGGTTTAGCAAAAAATGGGAAACAAGAAGAGAAGAGCAACCGTTTACAAACCGCTTGAAAGATGCAGTCAACCCACCCGGCCCATTAAAGCCACGGTTAGATTTTGCTGTTCGGCGCATTGAACTGCAAGTTCAGAAGTTGGATCAAGCCACGGACAGATTCGGTCAAAGAGACAAGACAATATTCGCAAGAATAGTTGACTCCTACACCAAGCACGACACAGCGCGGGCAAATGTCTTTGCCAACGAGTTGGCGGAAATACGAAAGATGGAAAAACTCATAATTAACGCAAGGCTTGCACTCGAACAGATAGTTCTAAGATTACGCACAGTATCAGAACTCGGAGACGTAGTGTCAACACTAGGACCCGCAGTCGGCGTACTGAGATCGGTGAAAGCTGGACTCGTGAGCGTTTTCCCCGAGGCAGAGAGCGAACTTGGCGAAATCGGCAACATGCTAAGCGGAATAATGATCGAAGCAGGACAGGGCTCCTCGGGAATGACCTTAAACTTCGACACCGTGAACGAAGATGCGTCCAAAATTCTCACAGAAGCAGCAACAGTCGCGGAACAAAGAGTCAAAGAGAAGTTCCCAGACTTGCCACCAGGAATTTCAGGACTACCATCCGCTCCAATAGGCGAGAAATCCACCACGGAAACTTCGTAAACATAGGGGATGAAAAGAAATGTCGCAAAACCCCAACCCTTTTCTTTCTGTAGGAAAGCAAGTCAACGACGAATATGGACGCGTGATAGGAAAGATAGCCTCATTCGCTGTGACCCCTAGCGGAAGATTCGACAGCGTCTTTATTGAACTTGGCGACGGAAGATTTCTGAAGCAAAATGTCGATAACGTGAAGTTTGACGGGACTGAAATAACCCTCGTCTCAAACATCAAAGCACAAGCATGTATACTGAGCGACCAGATACCCCTCATCTGGCGAAAAGACCAGGCCCTCAAGGATCTATCTGAGAAAAAGAAGATATCCAAAGAAACATATGCGGAACTGCACGAAAGCTTCGACGGAGTTCTAACCCAACTAAAAAGTGAAGCTCAGACTCTCAGAGAAGAAATAGAAGATGAAATCGCAAAATGCAGCGAAGACAATAAAGCACTAAGCTACGCCCTTGTAAACCTTGAAATCGAGCACGAAATAGGCAAGGTCGACAACCAGTACTACGAAACTGCTTTCTCAATGATTCAAGAGAACATCAAAAGAGTGCACATGAAAAAGACTGACATGGAACTGACGACCAGTAAGCTCTCAAGCATTCTTCTAGGCGATGCTTCAAAACCAGAACAGACGAAAAGCAAGTCGAGCGAAACTGCAAAAGGGCTAGGTCAAGGGCTTCCAGAACCGCCTGTAGTTGTTTACGTGAAGGAAATCGGAAAAACCGGGATATAGGCTGACGACACGAAGGGTAGTGGGCGGAGGGAAGGATCATAAAAGGATTTATCCGTTCGAGCCCTCCACCTCTCCGCGAAACAGCCGTCAGGTCGATACAGGTACTTAAAGTCCAACACAACAGGCTTGAACAAGCAAGCTACAGGTTCAAAGAGAGAGATAGAATCCTTTTTCAATCATGCGTGGGAGCTCTCAAAGCCAAAAACAAAGACCGAGCATCCATATTCGCCAACGAAATAGCAGAAGTCCGAAAGCTCCTCAACTTTCTTTACAACGTAGAACTCGCAATAGAACGCGTAATTCTCAGACTCGAAACCATAAAAGAACTCAGCGACATAGTCATCGACCTCAAACCAGCATTGAAACTTCTCCAACACGTTTCACAAGAACTGTTCCAATTCCTGCCAGACGTCTCATCTGAGCTCTGCAAAGTCAACGACACCATAAGCGAAACACTTTACTCGACAAAGATAACCACCGACGAATCAATTATTCCAGTAAATCGTAAAACACCTGGCGGCGAAGAAGTACTAGGCGAAGTCTCAACCTTCCTTGAACAAAGATTGGCGCAAGACCTTCCCGAACCGCCTGCCACTCAGAAAATATCGGAGAACGAACGAGCCACGTTGGAAGAGATGCTCGCGTTGGCAACAAACGTGACAGAAAAGAAGGCAAGCAGAGTTTCTGAAGAGTCTGGAAGAGATTCTTCTCAAACCCTCATTTCTTATAAAAAATCCGAAATCAAGGAAATCTCCTTGAAAGTTGAGAATCCGGAGTTAGAAGAAATTCTTCTCGATTACGTAAGGAGGAGCAACGGCCAAATCGACCTGGAACGCTGCTCTGTTGACTTGGAAACGTCAAATGAGAACATCGAGAGGGCACTCGAAAGTCTCGGGTCGAAAGGAAGAATAAAAATTGAATTGAAAGCTGGAGAATGAAAATTATGAGCGCATCCCAAGAACTTGAAAAGGCGGCAACAAATTTTGCCTTGGAGGCAGTTCGCTTGGACAAGCAAGGGTCAAAGGGCATGGCGATAACCAATTACCAAAAGGCCATAGAAAACCTCTTGCAGCTCGTCCAACTCTACCCAGAGTATAGCCTCAACAAGGTTTACATACAAAGGGCAATCGCGTACCAGGAACGAATCAAAGCTGTACAAGGCGCAGTGATGTCCGCGGAGCCTCGGCCCGAAGCCAGATGCAACGGCGTCGAAGGAGAACCAAGGAATACAGAGGGCGCAAAATCAAGCTATGAAGAACTCATAATGATGGAAAAACCAAACGTAAGATGGGAAGGAGTCGTCGGGCTTGACCCCGCAAAGAAGGCCGTCAAAGAAGCCATAGTCTACCCAGTTCAAAGACCAGACCTGTTTCCTCTGGGCTGGCCAAGAGGTATCCTGCTGTTCGGGCCTCCTGGCTGCGGCAAAACACTTCTAGCCGCTGCAGTGGCAACGGAGATTGAAGCAAACTTCATATCCATAGACGCTGCCTCGATAATGTCAAAATGGCTGGGAGAGGCCGAACAGAACGTGGCCAAACTCTTCGGCTCGGTCAGAAAATCGGCCATAGAGGGAAAGGCATCCATAGTGTTCATCGACGAACTCGACTCCATGATGGGCAAACACTCCAACGAGGTCGGCGGCGAAATCAGAGTCAGAAACCAGTTTCTGAAAGAAATGGACGGAATCGTGGACAAGGGCAAAAACCTCCACATCTACGTCATCGGAGCGACGAACAAGCCGTGGGACTTGGACTGGGCCTTCATAAGAAGATTCCAAAAAAGGATTCTCGTACCCCTGCCAGATCATCACACTCGCCTAATGATGTTCAAACTGTACACCGCTAACCTTCAGCTAGCCCAAGACGTTGACCTGCATGAACTTGCACGGCTTTCCGAAGGCTTTTCGGGAAGCGACATCAGAGATGTCAACCAATCCGCACAGCTGAAACTCATAGGCGAATTCTTCGAGTCAGGAAAAGCCAACGACAAATTGGCCAAACCAAGAGATCTGACAATGGACGACTTCAGACAAATACTGGAAGACAGAAAGCCCAGTGTATCTCTCGACATGCTGGCGTTGTACAACAGATGGTTTGACGCCTTCAAGGCTCTCTAGTAGGAGATGATTGCACAGCACGTAGCAGGAGCATGTTGAAACGCAGGGTGGAAAGGTCTGGAGAATTACCTTAAATTTTAAGGATATCTCCTTTCTCCCATCTCCCCCTCAGATAATATCTCCAGACCCCACAGCCTAGCGTCAACATGACTCGTGTTACCGCTTTTTTCCGGCCATCTTTTCCACCAAATCCGCGATTTCACTGCCATGCTTTAACACGTCTATGTAAGGAATCATAGTGCTTTCTTTTTCAGGCTTGTAAGGTCCCGTTAAGACCAATATCGGCTGGAATTTCTCAAATGCTTCTTCGACGTCTTCCGTGGATTTTGCCACTATTATCTTGTGTATGCTCTTGTCTGCAGCTACGAGCGTTCTGAAGCCTTCAAGAAAGACTATGTCACTGTCGGTGCATCTCTGGAGAATCTCCTTCAGTGACAGGCCTCGGGTTTTCTCTATCGTGGCTATTTCACCGGCTGATGCTGCTACAACTGTTTTGGCCCCCGACTGAACGTAACGCCACGTGTCTTTTCCTTCGGTGTCAATTGTGAAATTCGATTCGGGGATATGTTTGGCTACTGCGACCTTGTAGCCTCTCTTGTTGAGTTCTCTTGTCAAAATCTCTATGGTGGTAGTTTTTCCAGATTTCTTACCACCCACGACGCCGATGATTGTTGCCGCTTGATCATGCCTGTTTCGTGTCACTGCATTTCCTCCCTGAAAACCCTTTCAAGTATCCCTTTTTCCATGTTCAGCTTCCTTGAAAGAGCCTTCGCCCATCCGAGATACGCTCTGAAAAGGCTTTGGAAAATCTCTGTTTTCTCTTTGTCGGACAGCTCTTTTTCTTCGGCGAGCAACAATGCGAACCATTTGCCAGCCTCAGAGAGTTGATATGTCTTGACCCACGTGATGCGCCCGCTTTTCTCAGCTTTTTCCATTTTCTCTCTGAGGATTCCCAGCTTGGTCAGCGACTTCAAAGTCTCGATAACTGTCTTGTTCGAGTATGTCAGCTTCCTAACTAGCTCTCCTTGATAGATCTTGTTCGAAATGCCTTGTCGCAGCGAGAACCGTAGTATGTCAACAGCGGCTTTTGAACCGAAGATGGCACTTAAAACTTTGATTTTCTGTTCAGACGGAAGAAAAACTACATAGGGATGTAAATCTTCGTTCAAGAGTTCCCACATCATTCTGCTGTGGTCAGCTCCTGCTTTAAGCATTATGGCGTCTCCACGATAGGTTTTTGTGACACTTGAACCTTTTCATATCGAGGTGCTTGGAACGAACCTGAAACGTTGGATCCCAACTGACGGAGACACGTTCACAACCAAGGAGGGATTCGTATTCAACGTCTTCGGGTACGAACATCCGGCTGACCGAGTTTTCGCCTTTCTCAAATACATACCAGTCACGCTGCAACACTTCTTCGACATTGAATACCTAGAGAACACATGGAACCTTGGAGGGCAAAAGCTCTTTAGAGCTGAAAAACTGTACACAGCAAAGAACTATCAGATATTTCTAGAAACTTTCCGGAAGAACTTCCCGGACTATGTGTACTATTGTCCCTTCAGAAGAAAAGAGATTATCAGCGCGCCCACAGCCTCTATCGAGAACGTCTTCGTTCCACATGACTGTCTTTACAGGCTCACCCGTCTCCAGACTAAGGATGGTTTGCAGAGGATGACGTTGGATTTGGTTGGGTTGCTGTCAACCGAATCTGGCATCGGCGAAGAGGATTTTGGCGTCCATGGCTCACTGGCCCTGAATATGCACACATCAAAGTCAGACATAGACTTGGTTGTCTACGGAGCAGAAAACTTCCGCGTATTAGAGGCAACGATAAACAGGCTGGTTGAGGATCGCAGATTAAGCTACAAATTCAGCAATCGCCTAGACGCCTTACGGCGATACAAAGGGAAATATCTCAACAGAATTTTCATGTACAATGCAATCCGCAAGCCTGAAGAAATCAGGCAAAAATACGGAGAACTGCAGTATACAGCCGTGGCCGCTGTGGACCTAGAATGCACGGTTGATGACGACAGCGAAGCGATGTTTCGACCTGCAATCTACAAAATCAGAGAATGCGAGGTGAGTAAGAGTCGAGGATTTCAGATTGAAGACAAGACTCCAGAGATAGTTGTGTCGATGATTGGCTGTTACCGCAATGTTGCCCGCCGAGGTGACAGGATCAGGGTTTCAGGAATGTTGGAGCGTGCAGAAAACCTTGAAACGGGGCAGGGTTTCTATCAAGTGGTCGTTGGAACAGGAGATAGTGAGGAAGAGCACGTTTGGCCAGTTTAGAGCTGAGAGACCGTGACGCGATAGTTACCGAAGAAGGCTTGATTTTCAGGGTCTTTGGCTATTCGCACCCATCGGAAGCATACGTTTGTGACGCTGAATATGCCCCCGCGAATGTTTTCAAGTCGCACAATCCTAGGGCTTTTAGAAATCAAGGGCAGAATGTTTTCTACAAATTCTATGACGATGAAGGATGGAAGTTCGTTGAAAACGCCTTTCCCAAGTACATGGTTCTCCATCAGATGCTTCAAAAGAAAACGGTCGGGGTCAAACGTCAGGATATCATTGAAGCTCGAAAGCCTGAAAAAGAGCTTAAGAGAATGATTGAAACAGAACCTAAAGACAGTTTGCACAGAGCGATGCAGAACGTTTTGGACATCGCGGTCGATCAGTCCGGTCTTACTGTTGACCACTTCGGGGTTTTTGGGTCGCTGCTCCACGGTTTCTATCATCCAGAGTTTTCTGACATTGACCTAGTCATATATGGCAAAGAAAAAGTTGCAAGGCTACGGAAAACACTGGAGGAATTGTATGAGACCGACTCTTCTCTCCTTCGCAACGAATTCATGACCGACGAATCCATCAAGGGCAAAACGTGGAGATTTCGAAATCTCACTCCAAAGGATTTCCTGTGGCACCAACGAAGGAAGCTTATCTATTCGCTGTTTCGCACCGAGGAAAGCGGGAGGATCGTGAAGACGGAGTTTGAGCCCGTGAAAGCATGGAAAGAGGTGCACAACGAATACGACCCTGAAACCAGGATTTTGCAGCAAGGCTGGGTCAAGATGTTAGCTCAAGTAAAAAATGACAATGACGCACCGTTCATCCCGTCAGTCTACTGCATCGAACCATTAAAAATCTTTCAGGGTGGAAAAAAAGCCCAACAAGTGGAGCGGATAGTCTCCTATATGGAAGAATTCCGAATGCAAGCCTTCAGAGACGAAACCGTCTACGTCGAAGGAAACCTAGAAGAAGTCGCAAGCAAGAATGGCAGCTTCTCCCAAGCTACCTTAACCTATTGTCCAAGATACTATGAGCAGGTTCTCAAGGCGACAGGCACCAGAAACATGTGAAACGCGGTTTTATCGTTTGGCCAGCATGTGGGTATGCCGCTCTGTCTGCTTTGAGCCCCTACCCTCGGTCTACCATATGATCCAAATATGAACCGCTAGGACAACCAATAATCTAAGTGAAGAAGAATCTTAGATTGCAGTAAACTACCTCTAACCTGTTAGTTTGTGAGGCTTTGAATACTCGGTTACCAAGACCCCTAGAGTATTTACGGTTCATTCTCGATTTAGCAAGTTCTGCTTCGAACATATTATCCATTGTTTCCACGGAAACAACTGGCATGAAGTTGAGAAATTCTTTAATAGTCCCAAGTCTTATTCTAAGATTAGCAAGTGAGGCGGTGGAGTATTTGAAGCCTCGCTTTGATACATAAATGTATGGTTTTTGTTAGCTAACAAATGCTAACAGAAATATTTGTAAGACGAGCCAAGTGAAAAAAGCTATCTCGGCACTAAGTTCTCTGTAAAGGTGGTGACCCCTGACGGAACATAAAATTGGTTGTAGGCGGGTGAATACCAAGGGTCACTTAGTGGGAAATGGTCGTTGTAAACCTCGTACGATTGTCCACCTACGAGCAAGACGCTGTATTCACCGTTTATGATGTTGGCAGTCGTCTCTATTGAGTGATTTAAATTGCTGAAACATAATATAGTTGTTCTATTTGGGACTGTACCTGAGACCTGCACCTGATTGTTTATTCCAGTTCCAGTCTGTTTTGGCAGCAGGGTAGGACTGATGAATATTCCCAATGCTAAGCCAACGACTAATCCGATTAAAAGTGCGGCAATCCCTGTATTTCTATTTCGATGAGGGCTTTTAGGAAGAGGGGGTTGCGTCATATAAACCGACTCCATGTTTATATCAGATAGTTACGCTTAAAAATTCTTTTCTTTTCGATTTTCTGCACGGCAAGCCCAAGCCATGCAGTACAAAGAAGACAGAAATCTTAAATCTACATGGCAACAGAAGACAAACTAGAGGTTCAAAAATGAGTGTACCGAAACCAAGTAAAGTTGTTAGAAGAAGTGTTGCTAATGCACTTGGAATAATCTGTATTATCCTGATAGGTGGTTTGGGTGGAGCAATGTTGTACACAGTAACGTTGCTCAACGACAAAGACAAGCAGATAGCCTCATTCGTTACCGTGGACGAAATAGCAATTAACGCTTCTGAATGGTTGAACAGGAGAGTCGTAGTCGAAGGCAAACTATTAGGTCCTCTTGTCCATATTCCAGAGCGAAACCCTCCGTATGGCTTCAGGCTTTTCCGCTATAACGAGACTTCCGAAGCATCAACGGTTTTCGTAGGGTTATCGTGGAACGGCAGTAATCTGTCATACGACCTCACGAATGTGCTTGTCATTGGAGTCGTCGTCGGGTTCGATACAGTTGGCTATTTCATTGAAGCTGAGAGTGTCTTTCTGCTGAAGTGAATGCAAATTGGGAAATAGGACAAGAAACTATTGGTGATTGAGAAGAAAGAGCTTTTCTAGTTTAAGCCATGCCGTACAGAAGGCTCTAGCTAGACTTCGAGTGGAATATGAGAAAGGAAAAACTTGGCTACCTTTCAATCTTTAGCGCGCGCGCCAATAATATTCCGTTCAGAAACCAGCTTAACCCTTAGAACCTTAGTATACGCTGAGACATGCCAGCTCGATTGGGCTTACCGTTTCAGGATGATGTAGTCTGAAGGCTTGCCTCCGACGAGAAGTCTGTAATGCTCGTGTTTTTTCCTTTGATCTGTGACGCGTTCGACCTTTCCAGCTGCAACGACAATCTCGTCTTTTCTGGCTTGTTCACAGAATCTTCCTCGAAACGAGGTTATTTCGGTGACTCCTTCAATGCTGAATCCTTCGAGCGGCTTGACGTTTTCGACCTTGTAAGTGCATGGAGTGAACGTAGATTCAGAATAGTCAACAACTCTGGCCTCAATTCTCGCGTTGCCCATGTTCTTGTACCGAACATCTCCGTAGTTCTCGGCAATCTCGCTCCATTCCTTGACGAAGCGGACAAAATAGCCCGTCCCGATGAATTTGCCCTGCATCACTTTTCTCTCTTCAGTTCGTAGGAAATCTTCGAAGCCTGTTTCGGTGTCTTTCGAACGGAACTCGAAGAGGGTCTTCAAATCCTTACGAGTGTAAGGTTTGACGAGTTCATGCTTCGCATCGAACATGCTTCTCAACGCAAAGTACACTTTGCGGCAGTTCTTCGAACCGTAGACAATTGGGTCAATATCTGACTCGCGTGTGTGAAGTCCAACCATGATGGAACCTGATATCCCGAGCGCATTCCATGGGATGCCTGCAGCTTCTTTCAACAGCTCAGCAAAGTGAAGAGTCTTACTTTGATGCACATCCAACTCCTTGGAACTGCGCATTTCCTGAAGCCTCGCAACAGGTTCATAATGCTTCCACACTTTATCGGTAGGAACTTCACACAGGGTCTCGTCAAAAACAGGATCATAAACAAGATATTCAGGAAACCTATCTTTCAGCAACGCATACCTTCTTGAAAGAGAATAAACCTTGCCAAAGGACCTCCCGTCCCTTGCTCTTATGCCTCTCTCGTCTGGAAAATAGCGAATAAAAGCTACGACGCGACTGGGAGGGTGAACCAAGCCTTTCACATCAAAAATCAGGTTTTCGCAAGTTTCTACGAGATCGCCCTCTCGAGCTTTCATTCACCCATTCCGCCATCAGTAAACATTCTCGCAATTCTAGTGCGCGTATCTTTTGCCTAGCTCTAATATAACTTGCGAGACGACGCTTTGCCATACTGTGATATCCAATGGCTGTTCTAGCGAGAAGCTGGCGGCAACTTTAATTTGTTGGAACGAACCATTACACCTCTCGAGCTTGAAGCGTTCAGCGAGCTGGATCGAACGATTACGACTGGTTTAAGAGGAGCTTCTAAGCCCCTGTATGGATTATAAGCCGTGGTAGATTGATGAGTGCGAGTTCGAGACTGAGAGTGACTTTGGTCACAGGGCGAACGATAGAGCAGGGTGTGGGTAAAGAGCGTGGCAAGGCTTCGGAAGATTACTTTGAGGCTGTTGCGGTTTGTTTCGTTGATCCTCAGGATCTGAAGAGGCTTGGGATAAAAGGCAAAACGAATGTGCGTGTTTCAACTAATTATGGCTCTGTTATCGTCAAGGCGATGAAGTCCCTTAGAGGGCCTCATCCGGGTGTTATTTTCATTCCGTACGGTGCATGGGCAAACGTTGTGGTTGACCCGGAAACGGACAGCATTGGAATGCCTTCTTTTAAGGGGATCCCAGCAGAAATTGAGCCTGCTGTTGAAAAGGCTGTACTCGGCCTGAGTGAGCTTCTAAGGAAGCAGTTTGGGAAGTAGTCGTATGCCGATTGCAAGAGCTGTAACTTGTCCTGTCTGCGGAAGCCTCTGCGATGACATACAGTTGAGAATCAAGGGTAGGAAGATTGTCAAAGTTAAGAACGGCTGCTCAATGTGCGAATCTAAATTCCTGAACTACAATAGCCACAGGCTCTTGAAGCCGCTTATCCGAAAGAATGGAGTGCTCGTTGAAGTTCCCTTCAAAGAAGCACTTGTCAAAGCGGCTGAAGTTCTCGCTGAATCAAACTATCCAGTACTTTATGGCTGGAGCTCCACGAGCTGCGAAGCCACACGGGTCGGCATCGAATTGGCTGAAGAACTTGGCGGAGTAATTGACAATACCTCCACCGTGTGCCATGGTCCCTCAGCCCTGGCCATACAGGATGTCGGCATTTCCTCGTGCACGTTGGGACAGATAAGGCACAGGGCGGACCTCGTCATCTATTGGGGAAGCAACCCGTGGGATGCTCATCCCAGACACGTAGAAAGATACACCACGCTTTCCGAGGGCAAGTTTGAGAAAAGCGAATGGAAAACATACGTCGAAAAAACCAAGGCTGCAACAGCAAGGAAGAAGGTTGAAAGTGCCCTGAGACAAGTCTCGCCGAAAAAGAAAAAAACCGTCCCGCTGACTGCCGTGGAGCGTGGACCCTGCCCCGCAATTCTGAAATCTGGCAGAAAACTGATAGTCATAGACGTGAGAAAAACCAGAACAGCAGAAATAGCCGATTACTTCATACAAGTCGAACCTAACAAGGACTACGAGCTTCTCCAAGCCTTCAGAGCACTAATTCGAGACCAAGAAATAGAGACCGACAGGGTCGCCGGCGTACCCGTCGAGTATCTAGAGGAAGTCGCTGACACCATGATCAGCTGCAATTTCGGAGTAATATTCTTCGGGCTTGGACTGACAATGAGCCGAGGCAAACTGCGGAATGTGGACGCAGCCCTATCGTTGACTCGCGATTTGAATGCACGCACGAAATTCGTCATAATGCCCATGCGCGGACACTTTAACGTCTCCGGAGCAGACACAGTCTTCACTTGGCAGACAGGATATCCCTACGCTGTCGACTTTTCAACAGGCTATCCAAGATACAACCCCGGGGAAACATCCATCATCGACGTTCTGTTACGCAGAGAATCAGACGCCGCGCTAGTAGTAGCTTCTGACCCCGTCTCGAACTTCCCAAGAAAAGCCGCCGAACACCTCGCCAATAACCCGCTGATAGTAATAGATCCGCACTTGAACGCGACAAGCCAGATGGCCGACGTCGTTTTTCCGTCGGCTTTCGTGGGAATAGAAGCCAGCGGAACAGCCTACCGAATGGACCATGTTCCTCTTCCGCTCAAGAAAGTCGTTGAACCTCCACGAGGATTGTTGTCCGACGAAAAAATCCTGACAAGGCTGCTCTCAGAGGTCAGAAGAGTGAAGAAGAGGAAGAAAGCCGTCTTGGAGGCAAAGTGAATGGAACTGCTGGTGAGAAACGGTTTCGTGTACGACCCTCTCAACGGTGTTGAAGGCGAAAGGATGGACATCGCGGTCAGAGACGGAAAAATCGTTGAGAGCGTTAATGAGCGAAAGGCAAAGAAGATCAACGCTTCTGGCATGATAGTGATGTCTGGGGGCGTGGACATTCACACTCACATCGCGGGCTCGGAAGTGAACACTGGCCGGCTTCTGAGACCCGAAGATCATTTCCGAGACTTTGAATGCAAGACGTCTGTGACGAGGGCTGGAGTTGGCCGGTCGATTCCATCAACTTTCACGACGGGTTACCGCTACGCTAGGATGGGCTACACGACGATAATGAATCCTTCAATGCCGCCGTTGGAAGCGAAGCACACGCACGAAGAGCTAAATGACACTCCGATGCTCGACAAGGCTTCTTATCCTCTGCTCGGCGACTGGTGGTTCGTGCTCGAATACCTAGCCAGGGGAAGAATCAAGGATTGCGCGAGACACGTCGCATGGATAATGAATTCAACGAAGGGATACGCTATAAAAATCGTCAACCCTGGCGGACTTGAAGCTTGGGGGTTCGGTCAGAACGTCAAGAGCTTGGACGATCAAGTTCCACACTTCTGCATTACACCGCGAGAAATCATTCGAGGACTGTGTAAGGCAAACAAGCTCCTAAACCTGCCTCACACGATACATGTTCACGCGAACAACCTTGGAAAGCCGGGCAATTATACCACAGCACTCGATACCATGAAGTGCGTTGAGGACCTGGCAGTTGGAGACAAGCCAGTCATTCATCTGACACATTGCCAGTTCAGTGCATTCAAAGGCGATGACTGGAGGACCTTGGAGTCTGGTGCAGAGGAAATTGCAAACTATGTTAATGGGCACAGGCATGTGACGATGGATATGGGTCAGGTGATTTTTACTGACACGACAACCATGACGGCTGACGGTCCCTTCCAGTACGCCTTGTACGGTCTCACAGGGAACAAATGGGTAAATCACGACGTGGAAACTGAAACAAGCGGTGGCATCGTGCCCTTTCGCTACCGACGCAAGAGCTACGTTCACGCGGTTCAATGGTCAATCGGTTTGGAGCTGGCCCTGCTGATAAAAGACCCTTGGAGAATCCTCATGACGACGGATCATCCTAACGGCGGGCCGTTCACCGCCTATCCAAAAATCATTGCTTGGCTAATCAGCAAGAAAGCGAGAGAAGCAAGCCTTAAACGAATCAACGCGCGTGCACGCAGTCGAAGCCTTCTGCCTTCGATAGATCGCGAGCTGAGCTTCTACGAGATTGCAACCGTGACGAGAGCCGGACAGGCCAGAGCACTTGGTCTGAAAAACAAGGGACACCTAGGCGTTGGAGCTGACGCCGACCTAGCCGTCTACAACGTGAATCCCGAAACAATCGATGCTTCAAAGAAGTACAGAACTGTCAGGAGAGCCTTCAGGAAAGCCGCCTACACCATTAAAGGTGGAAAATTGGTTGTCAAAGACGGCGCAGTTGTCAAACACGTTGACGGTCGAACAATGTGGCTTGACGTAAAAGTCTCTGAACCAACAAAAATAACGTCCGACATGAAAAGAAGGTTCAAAGAGTATTGGACTGTCGAGTACGAAAACTACCCTGTGAACGAGGAGCATCTCAAGGGGATGAATCCGATAACCGTCGAGGCAAGTGTCTGAATGATAAGTTTGCGTCCTCTAAGCGGTTTTAGGTTTCCAATTCTGGCTCAGTGTATAAGCCCAGATGTTTTTCAAGGAAAGACTCTTCCAGAAATAGAGGCTCTGCAAGTTTGGGAAGGGAACAAACAGAAGAAGCTCGGTGAACTGTTCAAGCTTGACGAAGTAAATGTGGAAAACCAAACGGAGAGTGTCGCTATACAGGTTTTCGGCGACGTCAGCAAGGTTCGAAGAATAGGGTCGGGAATGAAAAGCGGGGAAATGACAATTAACGGCGACGCTGGAATGCATCTGGGCGAAGAGATGAAGGGCGGCAAAATAACCGTTCAGGGAAACGCTGGAGGATGGGTCGGTTCGATGATGAAAGGAGGCAGCATAGAAGTTCACGGAAACGCCGGTGACTACTTGGGCGCTCCCTATCGAGGATGCCCAGAGGGCATGCGCGGAGGAACAGCTATTGTTCATGGAAATGTTGGGAATGAGGCGGGAGCTCACATGAAGAAAGGGACGATCAAAATCTATGGAGGCGCAGGTCAATTCCTCGGCTTCCGCATGGTTGACGGAACCATCTATGCCAAGGGAGACTGCGAAGGGAGAGCCGGGGCATGTATGGTTGGCGGCAAGATTGTAATCGGTGGGCACTTGGAATCCGTTCTTCCCTCATTCACGATAGACAGCATTAGACCGAGAGTTAAAATCGAGAAAAGTGAAGTGGCAGATGGTCCCTTGTACGTTTTTCTCGGAGACCTGACTGAAAACGGAAACGGGAAGCTTTATGTCTCCAAGGACAAGAATCCACATCTAAGCTATTGCGAAAAATTCCTGTGAGGAAAAGGCTTGACCAACACATCTTTGAGCGTAAACCGTCTGGCGTGGCAACTGCTGGATAAGCTAATTGAAAATGCATATCTCTACGGAGTCAAAGTCGAAAAAACAGACTCAAAAAGCACAATAGTAGATGCGGGAGTAAACGTGAAGGGCGGTTTCCAAGCAGGCAAGATTATTACCGAAATCTGCATGGGAGGATGTGGGAGAGCAGAAATAGCTCTGCGAAATTATGGAGACCAAGTCCTTCCTTCGATACAGGTGTACTCAGACCAGCCAGTAATCGCAACGTTGGGCTCGCAGTACGCGGGTTGGCAAATAAACGACGAGGGCTACTTCGCAATAGGCTCAGGTCCTGCAAGGGCGCTGGCTCAGAAGCCAAAGAATATCTACGAAGAGATCAAGTACAAGGACGATTTTGACAAGGGAATCGTTGTTCTTGAAGCTGACAAATACCCGCCTGCGAAACTCACTCAACGATTCGCAAAAGACTGTGGAATCTCGCCTGAGAATTTGGCGGTCATCTTGACTCCGACAGCAAGCATGGCAGGAGCAACGCAAGTCTCGGGCAGAATAGTCGAAACTGGCATCCACAAGCTCCGAAGACTGGGGCTCGATCCCAACGTTATCGTCTACGCTTCTGGGTGTGCACCAATATCGCCCATTCACCCAAAGTTTGCGAGGGCAATGGCAAGGACAAACGATTCCATCATCTACGGTGGGATGGCATACTTTGTCGTTGAGCATGACGATGATGAAATACTGAAGAAGATATTGGACAAAGCGCCATCCATAGCTTCAAAGGCTTATGGAAGACCTTTCATAGAAATCTTCAAGGAAGCAAAATACGATTTCTACAAGATTGATCCTGACCTCTTCGCCCCGGCAGTCATCGCCATAAACAACGCGAGGACTGGCAAAACCTTTGTGCGCGGCAAGATAAACGCAGAGGCTTTGGCAGATTCGTTCGAGATAACGCAGAACTGATTGAGCGTCAGAACTTAATTCTTCACGTTGCTCCAGTCGGTTTCTGCAGTTTTTGAACATAAAGAAATCTGTTGATGAATTCTCTGAAACCAGTGTTTCCAGCAAGTGCGCCCATTATAATGCTCATCACGACTATCTCTACCCATCCTTTCGAAATGACAACGGGAACCAGAAATGCCATTCCTACGCCGTTGACAAGAGTTATAATGTACAGAAAGTACAAGGCAGTATAGACGGATTCTGGAATATATGAGAGAAGTGTTGCTGGAATAGCGTAGATTGAATGCGAACCGTTTCCCACCTTCAGTTTCTTGTAGAGTAGCCCTGCCACGAGTCCAGTCATTGCCTTTCCTAGCGGGACAGCTATAACAGCAAGCAATCCTTGGCCAAAGACAAAGCCGAAATAGTAGCCAGAGTAGAGACCGCCCAGAAGACCTACGAGTGCTCCTACGATCGGTCCTCCGAAGATGGCAGCTATGAAAGTTGCAATGTGGGAAAGGTCCAACGCCGCGCCTCCCTGCCCCACAGTGCTGAGAATTGGCGCAATATTGAGTGAAATTGCTGACAGGACTATGCCAAGAGAGCTAAGCATTCCGACAAATGCGGTTCGTTTTGCATCCATGTTTCCATCTCGAACTAGCGAGTGATGATAGTCAGGATCATTACTTAAGAGTAGCTACTCAGAAAAGAGTACAGTTTGGCCAACGGTTCTGTGAACTCTTTGTCACCTTGCTAATTTTGTTCTCCATGTGAAAAATCGTCACCTCATGTCATCGTCGTGTAAGGAACACGGTTTTTAGTCAATAATGATACGATGTATGGAGTAGGAACTACAATGGTTAATCCTGAACTGTAGAAAAGGTATTTGCCATTAAGAACGACTCCAGCTCCATTTTGGTTTTTTATCGGTGCCATTTTGCTTGCTGCGCATAAACCAATAATCGTTGACTTCTCAATATCATAGACTGGAGCTCCACTATCGCCGGGGTTAACTTCTACGTCAGCAAGATAGACATCCGAAATATCAGGAATCCTGAAGTCAACAGGGGCTCCAGAAAAACTTACTTCTTTTATGTCAGTACCCCAACAAGTGGCTAATCCACCTGAATTAGTGACAAGAACTGTCTCGGCAAGGGGATAACCTGAAATTCCAATAGGCAACCCATCAATCGGCCTATTTGACTCTAAGGTAGACACGCCATAAAGCAATGGTAATTCTTTGCCGTTAATTACAATACCAGAACGCACCTCTCCCTTGAACGGGTTTCTCCTTAATTTGAGTAGCATTAAATCATGTCGCGAATCCACATCAACTACTTCAAAATCAACGATGGAAAAATTGCCTCGCATGCTATTTGTATTAGGCAAGGCCAAACCTGCGAGAATGCGTTTGTCTTCAGCTTCAATCTCCTTCAACATTTCAAGCCCGCCATCAAAAACATGCTTGGCAGTGATCACATGTCCTTCTGAACTGACAAAGAAGCCAGTACCAAGAACATGACTGAAAAAAGGCTTCTTAATCTTTGACCTAAAATCAGATGAAAGACCACTTGCCAAAACAGAAATTTGAACTACACTTGGTTTCACCTTTTCTATAGCTTCAGACAGATTCAAATTTTCACCATCTAATTGTTGTTTTATTCTTTGTTTTTGATTGGTTTAATGTGAATTACAAGATCCCCGTTTTCTGCCTTGATCAACCAGTCTAGCTTATCGTCCTCTGTTAAGCCAAATTGTCTTACTATGCTCATTGGTACGGTTGTTCTGAGGGATTCTCCTTTTGATGCTGCTTTGTTTAGATAAGTTATTTCGCCCATGTATGTTTTACCTCGGTTCAGGTATCTTTTAGTGTAAAGCAGTATATTAATCTTGCCTACAGCCTTACCTAAACATTTATAAGACGGGTAAGTGTCTAGGTAAGATAGGTAAGCTATGGGGTAATAACAATGACAACACAACTCACAACCACAAGACAAGAGCGCGGTCAAACAATCGCACAACACAACGACCAAATCAAACGCATAGACGACAACTTCTACACCGTACAATCCCAAAGCGGAAACGGAGAATACGCCATAACAAAAGTAGACCATGAATGGATATGCGAATGCGCAGACAACAAATACCGCCACATCAAATGCAAACATCTCTATGCAGTCGAATTTTCCAAGTCAATTAGAGCAGAAGTAGCAATCAGAAAAATCCTTCCAATCGAAAACCTTAGTGAATGCATCTACTGTGGCTCAAGCAACCTCAAAAAGAAGGGCATACGCAAAAACAAATCTGGAAACATCCAGAAATTCTATTGCCGAGACTGCCACAAATACTTCACCTTCAATATAGGGTTTGAAAGAATGAAACACAATCCGCAAGCAATCACCTCAGCCATGCAACTCTACTTTAGCGGAGAAAGCCTAAGAAACACAATGAAGTCGTTAAGACTCTTAGGAGTCGAGGTTTCATACAGAACCATACTCAACTGGATAAAAAAGTATGTTAAGCTCATGAAGACCTACGTTGAACAATTAACACCAAACGTAAGCGACACATGGAGAGCAGACGAAATCTTCCTAAAAGTCAGAGGCAATATGAAATATCTCTTCTCTCTCATGGATGACGAAACGCGATTTATGATATCTCAGGAAGTCGCTGAATCCAAAGACAAACATGATGCAAGAACGCTGTTTTCCAGAGGTAAATATCTCATGGGAAAACAACCGAAAACCCTCATAACTGATGGACTTCCAGCGTATTATTCCGCATGTGCCAAAGCGTACGCTGAAACAGACCACGTTAGGCACATCAGACTGCAAGGCGATATGAACAACAATAAAATGGAACGCCTCAACGGAGAAATCAGAGACAGAGAAAAGACGATGAGAGGCTTAAAGACAAAAGAAACACCGATTCTCTCAGGTTATCAGATTTTCCACAACTACATCAGATCGCATGAAGGGCTTGACGGTAAGACTCCTAGTGAGGCTTGCGGAATTAAAATAGAAGGAAAAAACAAGTGGCTAACCTTGATTCAAAATGCAAGCAAAGTTTCATAAATACTTCAATATAATATTGTTCGCTGGGAAATGCTTGACAGGGCAATTTGGTCTTGTAATAGGCGCTATAGCTGGATTGATGGTTTACTTCGTTAGCATTGGACAGATAACATTCACTCCTGCTCCAACTGATGTAGTGATCGCTGCAAAGAATCTTATCCGAACCTTGGCAATTGGTTCTACCATTCTCACGTTTCTTGTATATGCAAGAAAGAAGTCGTTTTTTAGCACAACCGTTGATGGATTCATCACAGGGTTTGCAGCTATTATTGACCTCATCACGTTTATGGGCTAGTCGGTTTTGATAAAGAAAGAGTTGCCAAGATAGCGAGGATTAGAAAGCTAACAACAAAAACTGCAAACTGTACGATAGATGTGTGACCATTCATCATTAAATCATGCAGCCCAATGAATGAAACCATCAATAGCATGACATTCGCCACAATCAGATGCACATTATATCTAGTTGATTGTGTATTATCTTTCAAACTGATATCTCAATAGAAAAATTATGACCATGACCGCCTACGATTCCAATTTTCCCTTCTCACGACGAATTTGATGTCCTTTCTAGGTCTGTATGCCCTGTTCAATTTGCCAGCTTCTTTTTTGGCTCGCCGTTTCAAGCGAAAATGCGTTCCAGCAACGACTCTTACAGGACTCTTGCCCTGTTTTCGCACGACAACCCATTTGCTAGGTCGATGTCCCAAACAACTTCACAAAAGAAAAATCTCGCATGGGTTCGTTCTACTGTTCGCGCCGCGAACACTATGCTCGTTTCTCATTGTTTCTTGTCATTGACTCCCTCAGTTAGCTCACGTTCAGTGTAACGCCTTGGAGTGAAAGTATAGCCCTTACGTTTAGACCACCTTTTACAAGATTCTAGAGGTAGCCGTGCGTAGTTTTGGGAGTCAATTATCTCCTTTTCAGTTAACGCTAAATCATGAATAGGGGATTCAAATGTTTGGTTCTCATGTATTTTTAATAGAAGCCTTCGTGCAGAAGTGGACTCTTGTAGAGAAGGGAAAAGGTAGCAATACCAAGGATAAAGAAGAAGCACTCGCAAATTATCAAGATTATGACCCTTGAGTTTTTTCACCAATTCATCACCCTTTTCAAATTCTTCTTCCGACAACAGTGAAGGACCAGACCTTAGAAATCTCAAGCCAATCTCTTCAGGTAATGGATTTCTTTCGATACATTCAATATTGAGCTTTTGGAAGTAGTCTATGAGTACTCTCTCTCCATCGTGGGAAACCCAACAAATTTCACGCTGTCTAACATGAGGCTCTATAAGGTCAGACACCCAATATGCCTTATTCCTTTTAGCATCTGCCACAAATCTCGGTCTAGCAGGATTTGAAGTGTCTGGCGTATCCGTTCTTTGAGAATAATGAACTGTCAAATGAGCAAATTTAGGTGAAATACTTGTCAGTTTTTTCTCACGACTTCGCCATTCTAGCACAAAATAAACAAATAAAGCAGTTACACCGACTATTGCAAGCAAACCCACGATTCCTTGCGTAGAAGCAGTACCCATGACCAAATCAGATGCACGACCCAACAGAGTATATGCAACAAAACCTAGTGTCACCTCGATTGTCCACGCGAAAATGTCTTTGATGCGAATGGTCACAGTTCAAAAGATGAGCGAATTGGCTTTTTAATTTTGCCACGATAGGTAGGTGACGATTTTTCACAAAAGTTTTGGAAACCACTTTTTCAGCCTCAGGTGACAAGAACTTCACAGAACCTGGCCAACTGATTCTGTTACCTTTGCGTCAGTTTTTTCTCCCTGTTACTTTTCGTCTGTTGGCTTGCCTTCTGCTTCTCCTAAACAAATTTTGCTCTTAACTTTCGTCTGATGGAGGTGCAAACTCTTATCATGCCAACAACTTTACTAGGAGGTTCGGGCAATCATCGTGCTGGAAGGTGATTAGTCACGTCTAACGAATCTTTCATATGCCCAAAATGCAAGAAAAAGACGTTTTCAGTTGACAACGCAGATTCAATATGGCAAGAGGGAATATCGAATCTAGAATTGACAAATTTGATAAAGAACCTAGTGGCTGAGAGTGGAATGAAGGAATATCGCTTCTGGCGATGCAAAAGATGTAATGTCTACTATCAGACTGATCTGACTGTGAAATTTCTAAAGCGATTTCCGCTACGAGAACGGTAGAAGCTCATACTATTTCTGCCAAATGCTTTGTTTTTTGTGAACTTGTTGTTTAGCATTTTGAATGGTTCTGGTAACTTGGGATTCTGTAAAGTCTCCGTCGGATTTGTCTCCTTGTAGAAATTCGTCGGATGCCTATGAATGCCTGTATTTTCCGATAAGATAGCCGCTTACCGTACCAAGGAATAGGCAAGCCACACTCAGTATTGTTAATAGTGCTACAATGTTGCTGATTGAGTCTCGCGTATTGAGTTTTGCTAAGTCAAGAACATCAATTTGTATTCGTACGGCAAGGTACGCTGTGATGCACACAAGAAGCCCTACAAAGATTAGTAGAGACCCGACAAGAACCTCACGTCTAATCTTCCCCTCAGACACAATTACACCCTAGACACCTTTCTGGGTTGAAGTGGCTTTTAGGATTTTTCTTTTGTGGTTCTGGTCTATCTTCGGGTGACGGTTCACCCTGTAACAAGTCGGGTGATAGCCAAAAAGCGTGCGCGCTGGCGAAATAGAACCATTCTAATGTTTTTGTGTTCAACGCTTTTGCATATTCTTTTTAAGAATCGGTTAACATTCTCTAGTTATTTACTCGAATGTGAGAGATTGAGCACCCAAAACGCACAGAAGCTACAACTATTGAAACAGCACTATCATGAATTGATAGAGGCAAAAAACAAGGAAATCAGAGAAAACGTAGAGGCTCAGGAACGCTTGCGAAAACAACTGAACATAATTTTATAGTAGTTTCGCGCTCATAGCGATTGGCGATTTTTCTTTTGTGAGGCTTCTTGGGACATCGAGCTAGCAAATGGGTTGTCGTGCGAAAACAGGGAAGAAACCCCCACTCCAGAAGATATGAAAGGGCTACGCGAACTTTCCACGCGAAAGACCGAACTAGATGTACTCATGAAGAAGCTGAAAGAGCTAACAGCCCAAGCTGAAAAAGAGAAGGCAGATGCCTTCAGAAAAATAGATGTGGCAAGACAACAGGTTCTGGAAGACGTTGTCTAAACTCACTGAGATTATTGAAACACTTCATGAAGTCGAAAGACTACATCAACTTGACCTGGAGCTACTTGAACAATTGAACGTGATCAGCTGTTGGTTGGTTGAAAATGACATTCCAATACCCAATCCTCACATTCTTTATTCATTGCTTGCCAAAGCCAAAGCATTGCTGACTGAAATTCAGAGCGATGAACCAAAAATGTTGCAGTATCAAAAGCTAGTAGACGAAAAGAAACAGCACTTCAAAACAGACGAAGACGAACCAGTACCTGCCAACTTGAAAGATAAATATCCCTTGTGCATATCCTTTCATTGGGAAAGTCCTTGTCTGAAGTGCTCAAATTCTCCACAAAAAACATCAAAGGCTGGCTTGAACGTGAGACAGGATCCGTCTTCATCCCCGTCCACACGAGAGCTCAGAAACTGATTGACGAAATGCGTCGGACGCAGGAGAATCTTGTCGAAGTTTCCAAGATGCTTCTGGATAACAGCGCGAAGGAAATTGAAAAAAGAAACATGAAGACCTATCGCCGAGCCAGGGCCATGAACAAGCTTGCCAAGGTGTTCTATGATCGAATGCGCCAAATCAAAGTTCCCGAGAAAGTGTCATATGACAGTTGCAACGAGTTCTTTCAAGAAACGCAAAAGGCTTTTGCAGTCACCGATGCCGACATCAGAATCTGGTTTCCACGGATTTCGCCCTTCTTTATCCTTGATAGACGAAAATTCATGACAGTTTTCGAGAAAATGAAGGAACAACTAAAAGGCCTTCAGAACTTTCTAGCGAAAGAATACGTCAAAACCAAGACTCTTGAAGAGACGTTTCAGCTTGTCGACGAAATGCTCGATCTTGAACAGCAGCTGGCAGATATCCAGGGGCGGCTGGCACGGGTCGGCGGCGATCGAACTGCGATCGAGCGAGAGATAGCTGAAGCACAGCAGAAAATGGCCGAGCTGAAGAGCGCTGGAAGTATCGGCCAACTGCATCAAACAGGCACCGAGATAGATTCTCTAAGCACGGATGTGAAGCACAGCTTGCAACATCTGCAAAAGCCCTTCGTCAAACTCCAATCACTAGCAACACATGGTGAAGGAGCCGGTCTAACGCCAGAGGAACTCAGCAAACTCAACCAGTATCTGGAGAACCCGTTCGAAGCCTTTTCCACAGAAGCTCAGGGGCACCCGCTGCTGAGACAGATACTCCTAAAGCTGGACCGCGCGATTTCCGAGGGAAAACTGAAACTGAAACCCGAAAAAATACGCAAAGCGGAACAAACAATAGACAACATAGTCAACAAGAACACTCTTGCGAACCTTCACGAAAAGAGCAGGAATGCAATGACGCGTAAAACCCAGCTCTCAGCATCCGAGGAAGTTACGGTCATGCAACAGAACTTGTCAAAAATCCAGGCACACGTTGACGATCTGACCAGAAAAAGAGGAGTTGTAGAGACGGAAGAAGTCTCCATCCGTAGAGCACATGAAGAAGCGTTAGAGAGGATACGCAGTCGTAAGGCCGAAATACAAAAGAACCTTCTCAGTTCTATGAACAAGACTGTCCGAATTGAATAGGTTGAGACTCAATCTTGTCGACTGTTCTCTCACAAATCGCTAAAGAAGCATTTGAAATTCAAACACCCGAATACACCAAGACAGTCGAACAAGTTGCCAAGACTTTAAAGACAGAAGACGGAAAGGTTGGAAATCTCCGCATCAGAGGAAGGCTTGTAGAGGTTGAGCCCACGGGCGAGGCGTTAGTGGTTGGAGACTTGCACGGAGACCTTGAGAGCCTTGTCGAAATCCTGCAACAAAGCAAAATTCTCGAAAGAATGGGCAAATCCGCTGAATCTATACTCATTTTTCTAGGAGACTATGGTGACCGCGGCGCATGTTCTGCGGAAACCTATTACACTGTTCTGAAGCTGAAGTTGCTTTATCCGCAGCAGGTTATCCTGATGCGTGGAAACCATGAGGGTCCAGAAGATCTCATGCCTTCGCCGCACGACCTGCCATATCAGTTCCAGGCAAAATTCAGAAAAACATGGGCTGAAGCGTACGGCGAAACGCGAGGCCTTTTCGACCACCTCTATGCCGCGTTACTAGTTCACGAACGGTACCTGATGGTTCATGGCGGACTGCCAAAAGAATTGAGCACGGTTGATGATTTAGCATACGCTTACAGCTTGCACCCCGAGCGTTCTTTGTTGGAGGAGCTTCTTTGGAGTGATCCGAATGAAACGGTTGAAGGAGTAGCAGCATCGCCCAGAGGTGCGGGCAGGCTCTTTGGCAAGAGCATAACTGACAGAGTGCTGGCCAAGCTGAATGTGAAGGTTCTCATAAGGGGACATGAACCGTGTGAAGATGGCTTCAAGATCAACCATGGCGGCAAGGTCTTGACCTTGTTTTCACGAAAAGGGCCGCCGTACTTCAATGCGCATGGAGCATATCTTGATGTGAGGCTTGATGAAGAGTTCGAAGATGCTGAAGAGCTGGTCAGGTACATTCACAAGTTCTAAACGCAGTCGTGCGCGGAAACTTTAAGAAGACAGCCAAACAGCATCTCATTCAGACTCAGTCTACAGAAGGGTTGTTTTTGAGAATTGGAATTGCGACGAGGAACCCGAATTCCTACAGTTCTGCCCAGCTTCAAGAAGCCTTGAACAGACGTAGCATTTCATGCGTGTGTTTCAGATTTCCACAGATCGTGGCTCATGTAGGATGCAAACCGTTCGTGAAATCTGGAAACCTAAGTCTCAGCGAAGAGTTGGATTGCTTAATCATCCGTCCCATTGGAAAGGGGTCGCTTGAGGAATTGGTGTTCCGCATGGACGTTCTATACAGGCTAAAACGTTTAGGTTTGTACGTGATAAACCCGCCAGAGGCCATCGAACACTGTGTCGACAAATACGACATACTTGCTATTCTGGAAGAAAATGGAGTTCCCGTGCCACGAACTGCCGTGACCGAGAACACTGATGAAGCACTTGATGTTTTCAGCGAGTTGGGAGGAGACGTTGTTGTGAAGCCAGTGTTCGGCTCCAGGGGAGTAGGCGCTACAAGGGTCAATGACCGGGAAGTTGCTTCCACGATTTTTAGCGCAATAAGGTTTGCACACGGAGTGATTTATCTTCAGGAATTCGTGCATCATGGCTTCTCTGACATCCGAGCCTTCGTGGTAGGCAACCGCGTCGTGGCCATGATGAGACGCGTCGCAAAAGACTGGAAAACAAACTACAGCCAAGGCGCTCGTCCGGTGGCAATGAGCCTTGACAAATCACTTGAAGAAATGGCAGTCAAATCCGCTGGGCTTGTTGAATGCAAGGTGGCTGGCGTTGACATACTTGAAAGTCCAGATGGGCCCATGGTTGTCGAGGTGAACAGTCAACCCGGATGGAGGGGGCTACAGTCAGTTACCCGTGTCAAAATTGCTGATGAGATTCTGGATTTCGTGTTGTCAGAACTGAAGAGGTGAATTTGATGTTGAAGGTTGACATTGTGAAGATTGACGTTTCAGCCAGAAATGCTCAAAAAACCACAGACTACGTAGCAGAGGAGAAACCGTTGCACATATTCCTGAACCGAACACGCTACGTCACCGTTTTTTGTTCCCCCTCCCTGCTGAAGGAGCTTGCAGTCGGACACGTTGTCTCTGAAGGGATAGTGAAGTCGATGGAGGAAATTGAAAGAATAGACTTGGAAGAAAAGGAAGGAGTGTGCAGGATTAATCTGAAGCCTGATGTGAAGATTGAGGACAGGATGAAACTCCTGCAGCATTTTTCTCGCGTAATCTTCTCGGCCTGTGGCAGTGAGGCACCGTTCCAGCCAACCTTGGCACTCGCAAAGGTTCAATCTGACATGAAGGTTAACGCTGAGACAATCTCGAACTGCGTCAACCGCCTCAACTTCATTGCGGAGACTTACAGAAAAACAGGCGGGGTACACGTGGCTGCAATTTACAAGAGCGACGGAACCATTGTGACGTTCGCGGAGGATGTTGGTCGTCACAATGCTGTGGACAAGGTTATCGGGTCATGCATCTTGAAAGGAATTGATTTCAGTGGCTGTTTTATTGCGTTGAGTGGACGATTGACCAGCGACATAGTTCTAAAAGCTGCGAGGGTGAGTCTGCCAATTATCGCCTCGCTTGCAGCTGCTATAGACTCCGGTATCGAGGTTGCAATAAATACAGAATTGACGCTCGTTGGATTTGTCCGCGGAAAACGCATGAACATCTACACTTTCCCCGAAAGAATCCTCGCATAAGGATCTTCGGCAACATTCGGAAAAGGCGTGTCTCTGCCCTTCTTGGAGAGAACGCGATTTCCGTCATATGTGAAGTTACCAATGAAACTGGCGGTCAAACCGCTCTTCTGAACAACCTTTTCAACGTTGTCTTTGGCAACTGGGCTGACAGCTGCCAGAATGGTACCCGTCGAAGACATAGCCAGCATTTGCTCGTCTGACAGCTCAAATGCATCTCGTAACGCCGCCATTTCAAGCGTGATTCGTATTCTCTCAAATTCAATCGTAAAGCCGAGGTTTGACGCTTCAGCCATCTCATTCAACGCCGCCACAAGCCCGCCTTCGGTGGCATCGTGCATCGCATGGACGCCGTCCACAGCCGCAAGCTGCAACGCATCTTTCACGCAGCCTTGCATGTGCACTAGACTTGCCAGTTCTTCCGCTCTTTTCTGTCCGAAGAGCTTTTGTGCCTGCGCCTTCTGCGTCAACGAAAAATTCACTGCGGTCTCTAGACCGACGGGTTTCGTACAGAGAATGCAGTCGCCGGCTTTGGAGTTTCCTGGAGTGAGAAGTTTCTCTGGCTTTACTGTGCCGTAGGCAGTGCAGACGCCGAGAAGTTGCGACAAGCTTTCATACGTGGCTGTATGCCCCGCCACAATCTCCATGCCCAACTCATCCGCCGCGGTGCACGCTTGTTGCATGGCTTTTTCAAACACTGTTGTCTTGGTCTTTAGTGGTCCGAGGAGGTTGACGGTGCAGAACTCTGGTTTTGCGCCGAACAACGCAACGTCCGAGGCGGCGTAGTTGATGAGTAGCCACCCGAACCAAGCTTCTGGTACGCCTGTACATGGGTCAGTGGAGACAACTACCGTTTCGTTGCCCAGGCGGTGCGCGCCTGAGTCGTAACCTGGCAGAGGCGGCACTATCACTTGCGGGCCCCTTCTCACGCAGGATAAGAGTTTCTTGAGTTCTTTATTGGTTAGTTTTCCCATGCTTCTTGCGTGTCCCTTAGAGGTAAATGTCGAGTGCTTTGCTTTTCTGCATTATCCCAATTATGACTGCACATATTATCATGCTTGGTATGAGGTAAGTTCCGTTGTAGACTGCCGAGTAAACTATGGGGCTCATTCCTTCAGGTGCATAGTTAGGAAAATAGACAACGCCTGAAACAAAGTGGCACACAAAACGAGCCGCAACACCTACAACCACGCCTACGACTGGCAGTTTCTTGAAGAACCCTGCGAGTCCAAGGACTGCAAAAGCCAGCGGATAATCAAGAATAAACTGGATGGGGTGAACAACGAATGGCTCGAATACCAAGTCAACTACTCCAAATACGGCACCTGCGAATATGCCTATTTTCGGTCCTCTTCTGAATGCCAGCCAGAAGATGGGCACCATTCCGACGTTGATGGATCCGCCTTGGGGCAGGCTGAAGAATGAGTGGCTTACGAAGCTTAATGCTCCTGCCATTGCGACTAGCACGATTATTTCTGCAAGTATTTTTGTCGGGAAAATCCGTTTCCTATTTGCTTGGACTTGGTTCAATTGTTTTTTTCCCTCCGCCAGCATTATCTGGGTCAGGTTCCATGGGTCGACGGTTTTCAACCGTCCTCTCAGCCGGGTCATGTTCCCAGCTCCCCTAAACCTTTGAAGGACAATTGTTATTTATTGGTATATTTACTTTTCCTAGACATAACCTGAAAATTGCGTTAGGATGCGACATATTAAGATGAGGAAACTTCCCAAGGAAATCAACGTTCTAGAAATTGAGAAGAAGTGGGAAGGCCAATGGGAAAAGATGGGAGTGTACCGTTTTGATCGGGGGGACAAGAAGCGTCAAGTATTTGTTCTCGACACTCCGCCGCCGTATCCTTCGGGCGAGTTTCATGTGGGAACTGTCTTAAACTGGACGTACTTTGATATTGTTGCTCGTTATAAACGCATGAGCGGGTTCAATGTTCTCTTTCCACAAGGTTGGGATTGTCACGGCTTGCCGGTTGAAGTGGAGGTAGAGAAGGAACACAAGATCAAGAAGACTGATGTTCCACCCGACGAGTTCAGAAAACTCTGTGAACGGCTTGTTAACAAGTACATTGGGGAGATGAAAGAATCCCTCATCCGACTTGGATACTCAATCGATTGGACAACCGAGTACAAGACGATGGATCCAGACTATTGGAGACGCACCCAACTCTCCTTCATTCTTCTTTACAAGAAGGGCTTCATCTACAGGGGAACTCACCCCGTGAACTGGTGTCCCAGATGTGAGACGGCCATAGCTGACGCTGAAGTGGAGTACGGAACCAGAGAAGCGCGCTTATATCACGTCAAGTTCAAACGCGAAAAAGGAGGCGTATTGGAGATAGCCACTACGAGACCCGAGCTGATTCAAGCATGCGTCGCCGTCGTCGTCAACCCTCAGGACGATCGCTACAAGGAGTACATCGGCTCAAAGGTTCGGGTGCCCGGAACAAGCAGAAAGGTTCAAGTCATAGCGGATGAAATTGCCGAGCCAGGGTTCGGAACTGGCGTCGTGATGATATGCACTTACGGGGACAAAGCAGACGTCAAGACCGTCGTCAAATACCACTTGCCAGTGATAATGTGCATCGACGAAAAGGGCAGAATGACGAAAAACGCTGGGAAATACGCTGGTCTGACCACGGAAGAGGCCAAGGAAGCCGCGGTTAAAGACCTGAAAACAGAAGGCATGCTCGGAAAAATCGACCAGACAGTTCAGGAAGTAAGCCTCTGCTGGAGGTGCCACACTCCGATAGAAGTTCTTGAGAGAGAGCAGTGGTTCATGAAAACACGCGTCTTGACAGACCAAGTGGAAAAGAACGCTTTGGAAATCACGTGGTATCCCGACTACATGAAGCACCGACTGATTGACTGGGCAAAGTCGCTGGATTGGGACTGGGTAATCTCGAGGCAGCGAGTTTTTGCCACACCAATACCCCTATGGTATTGCAAGGAATGTGGAGAAATACTCCTCGCTGAACCAGATTGGGTGCCAATAGACCCGCGCCTAGAAAACCCGAAGGTGGACAAATGCCCCAAATGCGGTTCAAAAGAATTCAAACCAGAGAGAGACGTTTTGGACACATGGTTTGACTCGTCAATCACGTGCGCGGTTCACGCAGGCTGGCCTGACAGCAAAGACTGGAAGAAACTGTTTCCAGCCGACATGCATCCTTCAGGCGTTGACATCATACGCACGTGGGCGTACTACCTGATGGTCAGACACTTGGCTCTTTTCGGCGAAAAGCCATACAAGAGCTGTCTGATAAACGGGATGGTCCTCGGTTCTGACGGGCGTGAGATGCACAAGTCTTTAGGGAACTACGTGGCCTCACAGGATGTTCTCGCGAAGTACGGAGCAGACGCGACAAGGCAATGGGCTGCAGGCGGTGGCGCAACAGGCTCCGACGTACCGTTCCGTTGGCCAGATGTTGAATATGGCTGGCGTTTCCTGATTAAACTGTGGAACGCTTCAGGCTTCGTGAGCAACCTGCTCGCAGACTATGCTATCGATGAGAAGACAGATTACGCCTTGCAGCTGTTGGATAAATGGGTCTTGAGCAAGTGTGAAAGGCTGACAGAGAAAGTTATGGATGCCCTTGAAAAGTGCCAGTTCAACCTTGCCCTAGAAGAGCTGCGCAATTTCACTTGGCACGTCTTCTGTGACTGTTACTTGGAAGCTGTGAAGGACAGGTTGTACAATCCGGAGGTTTATGGACAAGAAAAAAGGAAGGCGGCCCAGTACACGCTCTACTCTGTTCTAGAGAGGGTTCTGAAACTTCTTGCTCCAATCATACCACACCTGACGGAAGAAATATACCAAGGCCTGTACGCTGACGAGAAGAGTCCAACGAGCATACACGTGTCACCTTGGCCCGTGGCGGATGAGAAGCGTATGGATGAGATGGCTGAGAGACAGGGAGACTTGGCTATGGCGGTCATAACTGAGATTCGCAGGGAAAAAGCGGAAAAACACTTGCCGCTCAACAGCAAGATTGCTAACCTTACGATTTACGCTGGCGAAAAAAACGCGGCGCAGGCGATTGAACAGGGCAAAGAGGACATAGCTGGCACCTGCAAAGCCGCAAATGTTCATGTGTCGTCGGAAAAAGGCAAGGGACGAGAAGTCAAGCCGCACGGCGTCCGTTTCATGGCTGAATATTGAAAGACTCGATGTGATAGAGAGTGAAGAGAGTAGGGATAATAGGCTGCGGAGCAATCGGGTCGCTCATTGCTGAGGCGGTCGACCAAGGAATTGTTCAATGTGAAGAGTTGATTCTGTACGACTCGGACAAGGAAAAGGCAGAGCGCCTTCAAGAATCATTGGACACTTCCACGATACTAGTTTCAAACTTCGATGAAATGTTGAATTTACGTCCCACAGTCATTGTCGAGGCAGCATCCCAAGAAGCCGTCAGCGAGTACCTCGACAAAATCATAGACAATAACATCGACGTAATAGTGATGAGCGTGGGCGCCCTCTTGGGTTCGAGCCTGAAGAGCGACAAGATTCACACGACCTCAGGTGCTATCGGGGGCTTGGATGCAATTTCTAGCGCCGCACTTACTGGGATCAATGAAGTCGTTTTGACAACTAGAAAGCATCCGAAAACTCTGGACATGGACAATACGCAGGAGAAACTAGTGTACGAAGGAAGCGCCTACCAAGCTGTTAGACGTTTTCCCAGAGAAATGAACGTGGCCGCCAGTCTGGCTCTGACGGTTCAACCTGACAAGATACTTGTTAGAGTAATTTCAGATCCTAAGGCAATTAGAAACACGCATGAGATATCGGTTAGATGGAAGCATGGCGACATGCTCTTGAGGTTTGCGAACGATCCGCATCCGGAGAATCCGAAGACAAGCGCGCTCGCAGCATGGGCCGCGATAAGGTTGCTCAAGAATATTCTTGAGAAGCGCGGCTAGGGTTTCAGGCCAGTTCCTACGTCCACCCAGACTTTTTCACCTATCTTTCGGTAGCCAATTTTCTCATACGCTCTCATGGCCGAGCGGTTGTCTGATCTCACGAACAGGGTAGCTGTCAGTGCTTTTTTCAAAGCCTCTTCTGTTATGGCTGACGTGGCTAGTGTTGCGTACCCCCTGTTTCTGTGCTCCAGATGAGTGTAGACTCCTCCGATGAACCACACTTGTGGCAGTTGAATGAAGGACCCTGCGTAAGAAACAAGTTGGTCATTTTTGAAGACACCGTATATGGGCATCTTGCTTATCCAGTCTGAATATCTACTCAGCGCGTTCTGCGGGCGATCCTTTCGGCTCAGCAGAAGGTCTGCGAGTTTCGAGGCGTCTTCTTTCGTGCAGAGTCGCCTCACGAGTTCTGACTTGAAATAGGTTGCTTCGCTATTTTTGACGAGCATCCAGTCTTCGACATAGTGTTTTGCGTCTGGAAACCGGTTCACTATCGTATGCAAAAGGTTCGGCGGTGCGTGGACGATGAAATTGTCAGCTGGGGCATGTTCAAACAATTGCTCAGCAACGTTGTCTTCGCACTCGAGAATTACGCTTGTAACGTCTGTGGCTGTGTAGATGAGGATGTATCCTTTCAGGTTGCCATTTTCGAACGCTGCGTACGTGGTCGTGTGCTGCGGATCGTTCTGGATGTCGTTGACGGCGAAGACGTGTCTGATGATGTCGGTCTCGAGGGATGAGATAAGGTTCAGCCTGTTTTCTTGGTTAATTTCCTCAATTCTTAACATTGGACTTTAACCATCGTCCAGTCTCTTCCATCAGCATGTCGATTTCTTCTTCAGTATTGTAGAAATGCGGTGAAACCCTTAACCCGTTTGCTCGGGCGGAGACGACTACCCCCTTCTTTTCAAGTTTCTCCACGAGCTTCTGAGGTCTGCCTATCGTAAAGTTGACTATTCCTGAGCGGCACTGTTTCTCTTTAGGCGTTTGAAGCCTAAGCCCAAGGTCCTGAGCCGAATTAATCACTCTGTCCGTAAGTTTCATAATTCTCTTTCTGACGTTTTCAATTCCGAATTGGAGAAGCATCTTCATAGCTTCTTTTGCCCCTACCAAGCTTATTGTACACGGTGAGCCAATTTCGAAGCGGCTCGCAGTTTTTGAAAGATTCAGGTTCCAGATGTCGTAGAAATCCGCGGTCTCGAAGGTTTCTGGTTCAACGCTTGCCCAACCCACGAACGGCGGTTCATACTTCTCGATAAGCTCATCCTTAACGTACATGTACCCCGCTCCGTGCGGACTCAACAGCCACTTGTAGCAAGAAGCCATCAGAAAGTCAACGTCATCTCTCTGAACATCCACCGGCATCGTGCCCACTGATTGTATCGCATCAACAACCAAGTAGGCACCGTGTTCATGAACTATGTCGCTTAGAACCCGCAGATCGTTACGGAAGCCGTTTGCGTATTCGACGTGGCTTATCGCAACTGCCACAGTCTTGTCGTCCACAGCCTTTTCCATGTCATCCAAAAGTATTTTTCCGTCAACGCTTTTGACGTATTCAACTGTGACGCCCAGGCTCTTGCGTAGCCAAGGGTAGACGACCGATGGATACTCGAGGTCGGTCGTGACGATTTTCGATCCTGGCGGATAATCAAGCACGTTTGCTGCTATGTTCAACCCCACGGACGTGTTTTCGATTAGAGCTATTTCTCCGGCTTTTGCTCCAACGAGTCTTGCGAAGTGAGTTTTGCCACCGTCTGCACAGTCTATAGACGTCTTACCTGAGTTTGAGAACTCCTTCGCGTATTTGTTAACAGCTTCAACGACAGGCTTCGGAAGTGGAGACTGTGCAGCATGGTTCAGGAACACTTTGTTCTTGGTCACTGGAAACTGCTCACGTAACCTTTCGACTTCGTCCATGGAAATCTTGTCTCCGATGCTATGTTACCGACGTTTATCTAATAGCGGTTACTGTTTTAGCGGGAGTTCCATCTGAGTTCACTATTTCATGTTGTCCTGCTCACCCCTCTACTGGACGCCGGATATTGTGAAGCCCTCGAAGCATGCCCATTTCTTCCTCAACAGTCTCTTCAACTCGTCAAGAGTCCTTTCAACCTCTTTTCGGCAATGAGCAGGTTCCAGGGGCGGGGCGTAAGGTTCTTCAACGTTTATGCTGGTGAAGCCCGCAGCTCCAGCTACGAGCGCGTACCAACAAAGGGGCAGGATTTCCGGGTTGTATCCGCTCCCGGGGATTAGCACGACTCTTCCATCGCAGATTCTGTCTGCCGTGTCCCTGATGACTTGTGCCAGTTCGAAGAAGCCCTGAACTGTCAAACTCAAGTTTCCCAGAGTATCTGCGAAGTGTGGATCGCTTCCCCCGTTCGTTATGATGATTTGGGGTTTGAACTCCTCAGCCAGCGGGACGAAGATTTCTTTCAGGGCATACAAGTATGTGCCGTCCCCCGTTCTAGGCGGCAATGGAACGTTGATGTTGTAGCCTTCTCCTTCGTCCTGTCCGATTTGCCATGTAAACCCGGTTCCAGGATAAATCGTGCGCGGATCTTGGTGCAAGGAGATGTAAAGAACCGTAGGGTCTCGATAATAGATATCGCTCGTTCCGTTTCCAAAGTGGACGTCATGATCCAGTATCAAAAAGCGCTGAACGCCATGTTTCACCCTCAGGTACTCGACCAAGACGGCGACATCGTTGAATAGGCAAAATCCACCGCCATAATCTCTTCCTGCGTGATGATGACCGCCACCTAACGAGACTGCTAGTCTTGCCTTGTTTTCGATAATGGCCTTGCCGCACTCGATTGCGCTCCCAGAGATGAGTAATGCGCCTTCAAGAATCTCAGGAGAGACAGGGGTCTCAATGTCGTATGACCTGCTCTCTTTGGCAAGGTTGAAGATGAGGTCAACGTAGTCTTCATCGTGAATTCTCAGCAAGTCTTCTTTCCTTGCTTGCTGTGGCTGGATGAGAGAAATTCCTGAACTCTTGAGTAAGCCTTGTTTTTCGAAGAATTTTATCGCATTGGCAAACCGGTCGCCTCTGAAAGGATGGCCTTCGCCAAGGTCGTACTGTTTGAGTTTTTCGTTGAAACTGATTACTGTTTCTTGAATCAAACGAGGCGCTCTCAAAGCGAAAGGTGAACTTTGGGACATATAATCGTATTTGAGGCGGTCACTAAATGAGAAAAGGAAAAAAAGGGAGCTGTTTTTTTGGGCTGTTAGGCTTGTTGTTGTTCTTCGGGCTTGGGTTCTGTTTCGGATGGTTGCGCTTCTTTACACTGGATTGTCTCTACGACGGCTTCCTGGGTGCTAGCTTGTTCTGTTTCCAGCGTTTGGGGAGGCTCTTCCGGGAGCTTGACTTCTGGTTCTGGAGTTTGGATTTGTGGTGGTTCAATCTCTTGTTGGGTCGGTATGTCGTCGTTTGAAAGTTGGTTCACGGCTGTTTGTACGTCATCCAGCTCTTTCTTTGCCATGTCGAGTCCAGTGTAGAGGAGTTCAGTCTCGCGGTTGTAAGTGTCATCGTCCACTTCACCTGTGACGTGTTGGATCTCAAAATTCGCGAGAAGGATCTCCAGCGCTCTAATCTGTTCTTCAAGCTCCATTGATTTTGAACCCATTTTTCCCAGCAGAGTTTTGCGTTGGTCATCGATTTCTGCAACGGCTTCGTCTATTTCTCTGGTGAAAAGGCTGTGTGTCGACTGTGAAATCTTCCCTGTGTCCAGTAAACTGCCTAAGGCCTGCTTCTTTTTCTTCGCCAGCTCGTACTCCTCGTTCAATCTGCTAAATGAGTGTTTCCAAGATATCAATTCTTGCACCGTGCGAGCTCCTACTTTGCAAGAAGCAGATAATCTTTGTTAATATGCCTGTATATCGCTAACTGTTAGATTAACTGGCTTCTGCTCCTTCACAGAAAGGCCCAGCTATAAAAACGAGCACATCGCATACCAATCCAATGCGTCAAAAAGTGCAAAAATCGTCACTGGTAACTGGAACCTCAAACGTTTCGGTTCAGCCTCAATAACACTGGAAGGCGCGACGCGTGTCGAATCTGAAGAAACATTTCTGCAGTACGCTTAGGAGCTTGTACTCGGCTAACCTTGCATGAATAGGATATCGAATCGAAACACTAAAAAACACCTTGCTCTCAACTCTAGACCCTAAACGCATGGCCCAGAAGGGCCCGTAGCTCAGTAAGGACAGAGCACCGGGCTTTTAAGCGAAAAACTTCGCATAGAAACCCGGGGGTCCCGGGTTCAATTCCCGGCGGGCCCGCCATCAACCTCTTGTTGATGCCCATGTTCATCTTTCTCTGGCGATTAATGCGAGCAATTGGATTGTGAAGTGCTTGGCAGGCGGGATATAGAAGTTAGTTCCATAAGTGTTTATTTAGAGAGAGTTGTGTTACACATGTGGGAGAAAAGGTCACAACAGGCACTTTAAAGAGGAGGAGGTGAAGGTATTGGAGATTACAATAAACGCGAAACAGGTCATTGCCGCCGTGTGGACCATGATTGCTATTGTCATATCGCTGATCTTTGGGCTAGGCTGGTTACTCGACAAAAATCCCCTGCCTTGGTATATTCTAATGGCATTGCTCTTCGGAGTGTTTCTAGTGGTTGCCCTTCCAGTGTATCTGCTCCTTGCTCTATGGGCAATTGCAACTAGACCTGAAAGCGAGTAGTAAAATAGCCCTGTAGCCAACTCCTTAGAAAAGAAGCGATACGCTTCAAGGTTGAGCAGTGAGCAGTTGCTCTATGAGACGCTGCCAAGCGTGCGTGCTCATAGTGACTTCCTAATTTCGTCTTTTTGTAGTTGCACAAACATCTGCATGTTGAAACACACCACAAAGATATCGTATGGTTAAACCAACATATTTCTGCGCGTGCTGCGGCAAGAATTGTTCTGGTCTCCAACTGAAACAGCGCTTCATAATACATAAATGAAGGGCTGAAGTTACAGTTTTTGGGAGTCTATTTGGACCTAGAGGAAATTGAGAATTTCCGCAAGACATTGAAGAACTGCCCAGATTGCGGCTCGGCTGAAGGTCTCTGGCTTGTCGCGAAACGTGACAAAACCTATTTTCAGTGCAAGCATTGTGCCGCAATCTTGGAGATATGTGAGGTCGTTCCAGATTCAAAGACAACCAAGGTCACAAAAAAGTTTCTTGGAAGACTAAGAACCTAGCAACACGCGACGAAATTATCAGTTATCGTGACAGCATCGGCAATCAGATGTTTTTAGACCCAGTTCATACTGATTTTTGGACGTTTCCTATGAACATGTTCATTCTCATGGCAACGCTCTTGGGTTGAACTCAAAAATCAGGTGCTAATTTCTCCCCAGCCCTCCTCACGTGGCCTGAACCGTTGAAAGACTGAGGCCTTGGAAAATCACCATCCCCCAAAAATGAGGAGGAGGACGGTGATGGAAGCCTTCTCCTTTTCTCCCCACGCTTGCCAAGACAATACTGTGCACGAACTTTATAAAACGTTGTTGCCCAACTTGGCATATATCGTTTCTCATGTTATATTTCTTCCAAGTTTATTCTACCACCGCAATCCTGCTTCAATTCTTCGAACAAAAATCATCGTTTGCCAATAACACTCGAGACCCCCTTCTGACCATTCGCGGAACCTCTCGATCACTCGATAGAACGTTAACTGACCAGGCTCTCAAGTGAATTCGTGGGCTGCAAGAAGCAGTCTATAGAAGGGCCTGCTTTTTCGTTTCAAGAGGCTCCCTCGCTTGAAGAAAAACAATTGTAGAGTCACATTTCCATTTGCTGATTCTGAATTCATAAGCCAAATAAGTAGCTTCACTAAAATAGTGAGGCGTTTAACGCGACAGGCAGGAGATATCTACGACGGAAGAAGATAGTGTTCTGCAGAAGAACTTTGGTGGACAACTCTGGCAACTCGAAGCGAAAAGAATGGAATTGCATTTTCTGAGAAGAGTCGTCTTGGATCTGAGAAACTACAGAAAAATGATAGGTGTTAAGAAGTACGACTAGAATAGTTTAAACTCGCAATAGACCATGGTTCCTGCAACGCCTTTACACCAATCGTCTTTTCAGCGTCTCCAAAATCATCTCAGTGCCTGGCATTTCGGTTTGCAGCACCTGTTTTGCAGTCGCGTCTCGTATCATCTCTTTCTCTTTTTCGATTAAACGTATCTGCTCCTTGATGGCATCGTTGGTGTCATCAATCGTCTTTTCAACCCATTCCAGCTTCTCGACAAATCCATCCGCGGTGGTGACAAGTCTCACCTTGTCGTTAATCAACAAGAGTTTCCTGTCCCACAAATCTCTGCTTGATTTCCATTTAATAACAAATGCATCTCGCCATTCTTCATCAGGCACGGAGTCCAGCGTGAGGTCAACAATGTACGCTTCAGGGAAGGCAGGATTCTGACTTACACAAATTCTGCTTGTATCAAACGGAGTCATGATCCGTATGCTCTTCGCCATACCCCTCGGGTCACCTCTACCACATCTTATCTAGCTGGCCACCTAAAAATTCTGCCGTGCCCAATGAATGGTCCATCTTAGGGTTCGCTGCTTCGACTCTGAATACGCATGTCTATTTTTCCAACTCGCAGAATCTTCCTTGTCGTGGAGTTTAAACGAACATGATAATCCGTGCAAACTCGGGAGATGATGAGGATCTCGAAAATGCAACCAACGCATGAATAGGCAGATCGTGCAGGCGGATTAAGGTTATATACTATTTTGGGTTTTGTTATTGTCGGTCGGACGACGGGCGGTAGCTCAGCCTGGCAGAGCTTCCGAGCCAGCCCAGATCAAGACTGGCTGACGAAGACGCTGTAGACGCCTACCCAAGGTGGGTATCACCCAGCCTACCAGGCTAACATGCAGAAACCGGAGTGTCGCAGGAGGGTTAGAGTCTGTTCTCCAGCCCGGCGATTTCAAAATGAAGGTTTCGCTTCATGAAAGTCCTGCCCGCCCGACCACCAACTTTCTTGTCAGGAACGAGATGGATTTGGTTTTGTTCAACAAGTTCTGATTTCGTTGCTGACGCGCCAAGTTTTATATCAATTTAGGCGCATTAGTGCGTTTGAACGCTGAATTTGCAGGTCGTGGTGAGGAATATTGTCTTTATCTTCCGATAGGGTTAGCCGCATAAAGCCATCAGCGATAAGACGAATGCTTGAATACTCGATTGGAATGGAAAACTTGATACACCTCGAACAAGGGGAACCTGACTTCGCGACGCCAACTCACATCGTTGATGCAGCCGTCAAAGCTGCGAGGGAAGGTTTTACACACTACACCGAGGTTGACGGGACGCTGGAATTGCGCCGAGCCATTGCAGAAAAGCTCAGAAACGAAAACCACATTGACTTTGATGCGAAAACAGAGGTGACAGTGACTTCCGGGTCTCAAGAAGCTATGTTTATCGCTGCTCTTGGATTCCTGAACCCTCGTGACGAAGCTCTGATTCTTGACCCTTACTACCCGGCCTACTTCGAAGACACCTTGATAGCGGAGGCGACGCCTGTGACCGTTCCGCTTGACGAAGCCAGGAACTACGACATAGAAGCAGAAGCCTTGGAAGAGAAAGTGACAGAAAGAACAAAAATGATTTGGATGTGCAACCCTTGCAACCCCACGGGTCACGTCTTCTCAAAGCATGACTTGGAAAGCATTGCCGAAGTAGCCCAAACACACGACTTGATAGTCTTTGCGGACGAGATCTATGAGAAACTAGTTTACGACGGCACCACGCCCATAAGCATCAGCTCCCTTCCAGGCATGGAAGACCGAACCATCACCGTCAACGGTTTCTCAAAAGCCTACGCGATGACCGGTTGGAGAATCGGTTACGTAGCGGCCGAGAAAGAACTCTCAACAACCCTGCGGAAACTGCACTACTACGCGGCCCTTTGTCCCAACGCGATATCCCAGAAAGCCGCAGTCGTAGCGCTGACAGGACCCCAAGATTGCATTCAACAGATGCTAGGAGAATACATCAGGAGAAGAAAACTCGTAATCGACGAGCTTAACCAGATTGGGTCTTTAACCTACACGACACCAGAAGGAGCGTTCTATGTCTTTCCGGACTTCTCAGCCTTCGAAAAATCAGACGAGGCTCTTGCCCTGCGTCTATTGAAGCAGGCGGGCGTCGTCACTGTCCCTGGGTCAGGTTTTGGCACGGCTGGCGAAGGGCATCTGAGACTATCATACTCCATTTCATATGAACAAGTCAAACAGGGAATGGAACGCCTGAAGACCTGTCTGAAAAGCATGGCCTAGAGCCCATGCGAGGGCATGTGGACCCTATTTCCTTCTTACTGTGACTGTTCCTTTTTCTGCGTCCACCTTCACCAAGTCACCGGTGCGGATTGTTTCAAACGGGTCCTTTTCTAGTCTGTCAACTAGTGGGACCTTCGCTATCACCGCGCTGACGATAAGCACGGTTTCGACTTCTTTAACTATCATCGCTTTGGGCGCCAAGTTGTGTGAAGCAAGCTTGAAGAGGCCGTCTATCTGAACCACTGAGCTGGCCTTTCCAGACGGGAACACGAGTACTTTGGCTGCGAGGTTTTTTCCTGCAAGTTCGTGGGTTTTCTCCCTCACTATGCCCGTCTTCGGATCCGTGAGGTAGAAGCAGATAGGCTCATGGGACACCAGTGCTTCGCCTTCCCCGTAGCCACCGACGATCTTGTGGCACTTCAGCGTGATTTCCGCGTTTTTCATTGATATCTCCCCCTAATCGCTGCGTCTACGCAATCTTCAAGTCCCGCAACAACAACGTCTTTGAATCTTCGGTAGTAAGCGCATTTAGGTGAGTCGGTCATGCCCACCATGTTCATATACACGGTCCAACATGGTTCGTCAATGCATGTGTCCACCACAACATGTCCCCCCGCCTTCTCTATCATGTCCACGTAGCCCGTTCTCTTGGCCAGGTCTTTGGTCGTCGCTGCTGTGCAAACCCAGAAGGAAACCCCCTTTTTGATTTTCTTTCCTTCCAGAAGCCTTGCGGTCTCTTCTATCTGTTTGAGAGTGTAATGCGGACATCCGAGCATCACAAAATCTATCTCCCCGCTTGCGGTCTGAAGCTCCTCCCACGTATGTTCAAGGTCGGCTTGTGTCACAACCATTTTGTCCTTTGGAGCGTCACCCTGAAAAGCTTCTTCAACCGTTTGGGCTTCGACAGTGAAGCCAGGTACGTAGAACATCGAGACTGCTCCAGACGTGTTTGACATCGCGCAGAAGTTTATCAGTTCTTCCGTGCTCGGGCGTCTCGATATGCCAGTCAACACGGGAATTCCGTAACCCACTTGTTTCCCCACGAACTGTCCCAGAAGCGTGTAGTCGAAGCTGTCTTTCAAAACTGTCTCAACACTGATCAGGACTGTGCCCTTTCGGTTCTCTTTTATGTGCAGGCCGTACCTGGGGGTCTTTCCGACAACGCCAGCCGCTAGTGCACTCTGAGCTGCTTCTCGGTTAGTCATAGCGCCAATTACAGAATTTACGTAAGGCGTGGCGCTTGATTCGGAGAATGCCACGGTTTCGCCGTAAAGGGGGATGTTCTCCGTCAGGTATGGCAGGCAGCTCCAACTGAGAATGGCCCCCACCTTCTTGTAGGCCTCCATTACTCTTCGAGCGACGTCAGCCTCATCGTCAGGAACCTCGAAAAGCCGATGGAAATACTCGATATCGTAGACCGGGTTTGTGCTCGTCGGGACCCGACACTTGGCGCCCCCGTTCGCTAGGAGTTCGACGAAGTACAGGTCTCCTTCCTGTCCGCTTGAGGCTGCGTGTGCGCGGCTGATGGGAATCATTCTTTCGGCGTCGTACGCATCTCCTATGGCTACAAGCAGTTCCATCGCTGCCTGTGTTCCTAGCCCGAGTTCGCCTCTGAGCATCTTTTCTTCCTCTCTGGTCATATTCACCCAAGCTCACCTTTTCATAGTCCAAACAGACAGCCACGATTTTAGCATGCGTTGTGCGGTTGCCCTTTCAGGAATTTGACAACGTTGTCGATGCAGATGTCACTGCACCTTTTGACCGCTTCAACAGTGTGAAAGCCAATATGCGGCGACAGCACCGTGTTATCCAAAGTGAATAGTGGGTTGTCTTTGGGGGGAGGCTCATCTTCGAAAACGTCGAGTCCTGCGTAGGATATTCTGCCTGATTTCAGCGCGCTTGTCAGGGCCTTCTCATCGATCACTTTTCCTTGGGAAGTGTTGACTATTACGGCGCCGTTTTTCATAAGGGCAAATTCCTTTTTCCCGATAAGTCTCTCTGTTTCAGGAGTCAAAGTCACGTGCACCGTTATGAGGTCGCTTTCCGCTAGCAGGGTACGGAGATCCACGTACTTCATTCCGAGTTCTTTGGCTCTCTTCAAGTTCGGATACTTGTCATATCCCAGAACCTGCATTTCAAATGCCTTAGAGATCTCTGCAACTCGGCAGCCAATCGAGCCTGTGCCAATGATGCCCAAGGTTCTACCGTGTAGCTCGATGCCTCCAAAAGGTCTCCAATCAAAACCTCCTTTCCTCACGTGTTTGTCGGCCAAAAGCAGCTTTCTAGCACCCGCCAACATCAAAGCAAAGGCGTGTTCAGCAACGGCTTCCGTGGCGTAGCCAGGAACATGCGTAACCGTAATTCCTCTCGCCTTTGCTGCTTTGGAGTCTGCGTAGTGGCAGCTTGTCGCCCATATAGAAATCATCTTTAGCTTCTTGGCGGATTCAATGACTTCCTCAGTCAATATGCTCCAACCGACGATTATTATGTCGGCATCCGCCGTTCTCCGCTTCAAATCATCATCGGTTCTCGGCGGTTCGTTGAAAACCTTTAGACTGCCGAGTGACTGCAGTTTCTTGATGTGCTGATCATCTAAGTAGACATGATCCACGACAACAATCTTCATTTTTCGTCATCTTGTAGCATATGGGGATTCACTTATATTTTATGATGATCGAAGTGGTCAGCCTTCAGGGAAATCGTACAAATTCACTGAATTCGTGGTTGGTTTTTTCTTCTAGCTTCACGGAGAAGAACAGGGAATGATGGTCTCAGCGAGCTCTCGACTGCACTCGCGGTTCAAGTAGCGTCCAAAGCCAATCAACGAACTCCTTTAGGTTCTTGGTTTGTATGTAGATGTCTCCTGGTCCGGTGATGTTCGTCACAAGCCCTTCTCCACCCAACAACGTTTCCTTCAGTCCGCCGAATTTAGTGACCTTATAGTTGCATGTGCTACTGAAGGCCACTAGATGGAAGTTGTCAATGATCATTGATTCTCCGGATCTAAGGGTGTGCTTGTCTACGGCTCCGAACGTATTGATGAAAAGGTTCCCGTTCCCAGTCACTCTTATCATGAAGAGCCCCTGCCCGAACAGTCCCTTAGTGAAGCCTTCCCACTGAACGTCTAGGTCCACGTTCTGCGTTGAAGCCACATAGGCTGCCTTCTGCATTACAAAGCCTTGATCAGGCTTAACCTCAAGCATCTCAATGTCTCCTACTGGCGCAGAGACGAGTCCTAGTTCTCCAGGTCCTTGCGTAGCCGTATAATCGTTGACCCAAAATGATTGTCTTCCAACGATCGCCAAACCCAAGCTACCGAGAAGGCTTTTTTCTCTCTTGCGTGTGTGCACTTCTATACTCGGGTTCATGTAAGTCATCGCCCCAGCTTCCGCCGTTATCGTTTCGCCTCGATCCAGGTTGACAACGAGCATTGAATAAGACGGCCTATACTTTATATCATACCGCAACCAAATTCCTCCACTTCCATTATTATATTACTCTTTTTAAAGCCTTTTCACGATGCCAGGCCTTCGAATTGAAGACGTGCCGAGGGGCAATTACGCTACACAATCCATTTTTTGGGAATCTCCAATTCACTTTTTCGAAGAAGCCGCTTCTGAATTCAAGGGGTTCCTTTTCATAAGGCTTTTATATGTGGTGGTTCGTGGTATTGTGTAACCGAGTTTGGACCAAGGTGCTTGAATGGAGCCTAGCAAGAAGCCGCTGAACGTTCTTGTGAAGCAGTTGAACGCTGGAATTGCCGTCGTGCTCAAAAACGGCGGAGAGTACAAGGGCAAGATGATTAAGTGCGACGGCCACATGAACATTCTTCTGGAAGGTGCAACAGAATCGAAGGACGACCAATTGATAACGAATTACGGGAACGTTCTGTTGCGTGGAAACAACGTTCTCTACATCATGTTGGACGTGCCTGTAAGGTAATAGCTCTTCTGACGCCTCTGACGTATTCTGTTGTTTCTTCAAGTTCAACGCTAAGCTTGTGTTTGCGCTTGAAGTATCGTAGAATGTTTCGAAGGTCGCGGGCCAGCAGCTCATTAGCGTTTGGATGATCCTTTGTAACGTACTGTGGCCAGTCAATCATGAGTATGTGTCTGTCAGGCTTCAAGATGATGTTGTATTCGCTTAGGTCAGCATGGATGACGCCTGCCTTCAAGTACGCTTCTCGTGCGTTGCGAAGAATCTCTCCCAAGACTTTCTCCGGCTTGGAAATTTCCTTGTAATCAACAAGCCTCGCCCCTTCAATCATTCCCATCGCAATGACATGACGGTTTTGGCTTATCGGTTCTGGAACAGCTACTCGATGGGGAAATAAGAGTTGTAGGGCTTGATATTCTCTTTCTGCCGCAAGTCTTGACTGGTAGAGCCAACTTGCGCTGCGTCGGCTCGAGTAGCTTCGCTTTCTCATTGTCTGGCGAAAGCTTATCCTGCCTAACCGATGAAACTTTACTGCTATTCGTTCATCTCTCGGGTTCAACGCATCGTATACGTCAGCTTCTTTTCCCACACCCAAGGGTTTGCCGAAGGCTTCGAGCACATTGGCCTTAACAAGACCATTTATCGCCAGGCAATCATAGCCTGCGAAGTTCAAAGTGTAGCCTGTGTAGGCTCCTCGTATCTGATAGATGAGGCCTAGCCTGCTGAGGCGGTTTATGCGATAATCAGTATCCCGCGCAAGGTCCAGCTTGGTAAACTTTGCTATCTGCTCTTTCGGAACAAATTCATGCTCGCTCATGGCCGTCTCTATGGCTTGAAGTACCCTAAGGTCTTCGTTCTTGAGTTCACGAAACACTCCGACTGCAATGTCAGCCGACGACATACACTCTAAAAGAGGCCTCTTCCTATTAAAAATTAAGACACCGTAACCGACGTAGCCCTTTTTTTACGTGATTCTCAGTTTCTCGACTTCTTCCTTGCTTGGTCTGGAAACCTCTATGACTCTGTCCATGTTGCTCTTGCCAAATCGCACTCGCACTCGAACATCCTTCTTGTCTGAGTAGTAAGCTGTTAGGGCTGCTGCTTTCTCAATTGCTGCGTTCGTTTTTCTTCCCTGAAGAATCGTGATTGGGCTGCCACAGTTGGGGACTTCAAATAAGTAGTCAATCGGGAATTTTATTTGCGAAAGAGCTTTGTTTTCTGACTCGTTTCTGCCGACGATTATCTTGTTTTTCTCGAGGCGAAAGTGTCTACCCAACTTCAGAAGGGCAATGTCCTTCAAAGTGACCCGTCGTTTGTACTTAAAGAGATCTCTCACCTTGTCTGCGAATTCTTTGTACGTGAGTAGACATCCGCCGGCTGGGCAAGGGTAATCTGAGATGTTGAATTCTTTTGCGAGTCTGATCTGCCTTTTTCTTGATCTACCATGAATGTCGAGAAGCTTTCGACGATCCACGATTCCTCTCTGCTCAACAGTAGTTTCTGGAAGCAGCTTGGCGGATAACGGTCTCAGTATTTCGTTTTCCAGTCCAGCTTCTTCTTCTATAATCTTCATGGCCTTAAAGTGTTGACTCATCGGCCGCTCGTCCAGAACTTCACCAGTGAAGATAAACGAAGCACCCACTTCTTGCGCGTATTCTTTGGCCTTCTTCAGCATAAAGATTCTGCAGTCAATGCAGGGATTCATGTTTTTTCCGTAGCCATGTTTCGGTTTTCTGATCACTTTGAGATAATCCTCCCCGACGCTGATGACTTTCAAAGGTATGCCGAATTTGTCTGCCACTTGTGAAGCTCCACATCCACCTTTCCCGCAAAGACAGAAAGGAGACACGAAGTTTATCGCCTCAACCTCTATGCCCTGCTCGAGAAGAAGCTTCACCGCTAATGTGCTGTCCAAACCTCCTGACAAGAGTGCAAGAGCTTTTCCCTTTTTCATTTCAGTTCTTAACATTTTCAAACCTTTATTTAAACACTTACGGCCCAGTAGTCTTGTTTCATAGAAATAGCGCAAGCTAACCGAATTACATGGTTTTCCCAGTTAATCGTGTGCACCTCGTTTCTAGATCAATCTCAATTCTCATTGCTGAGGCTATTATCAGGTAGAAACTTGCCAATCCCTTCCACGTTCCCCAATTCTCGGCGATTTTTCGCGCCTCGTTGCTTGAGATTTTGTGGTCATTGCAGTAATAATGGGAGATAACTGCTCTCAGCCCTAGGTCATCAGCGGGGATTGCATCCAGTCTCTGCATTCCTCGGATCATCGTCAGCTCTGCTGTCCAGACGCCTATACCCCTGATTTCGTCAAGTTCTTTGATGATGTCAGCTGAGTCTGCGTGGTCTTTGAGCTCTTCAAGGTCTAGTTTGCCATCATCTATCATCCTTGAGATATCTATGATGTACTCGGCTTTTTTCTGACTCAATCCGCACTCCCGAATTCCATGTGTGCTTGCAGAAGCCAGTTGTTGAGGCGTTGGAAAAGCATAATAGACTCCCTTGTCCAAGGTGAGCCTTTCGCCGAAACCTTTGATCAACCTTTCCTCCAGCATGTTTGCAACTTTTAAGGATATCTGCTGTTCAACAATCGAGTCTATCAATGCTTCGTGAATAGTCGGGGTTGTGGGGCTTTTCAAACCCCTCAGTTTCTGCGTCAAGAATACCATTACGTCGTCCTTTTCCGCTTCTTTATAAAACGGTTCGAGATCAAAGTCTAGATTGAAGAGAGCACGAATAATCACTCTAGCATTACTTATCTCTTTTCTAGAGATTATTTCGTTGGATTCAAGCTCAACCAAGAGTTTCGGGTCGTCAACCGTCCCAGCAGCTGTCAAACTCGTAAGGAGCAGTGTGCCGTCGACTCTGATCACGTTCCAAAATCTTCCCCCCTCGTATTTTCTTATGTGTTGGTCACCTTCTAAAAAGATCATGGCACTCAGTCTGAAATCGAAAGGTGGGAGAGGTCTGAGCGTTATTTTCGCCGTAGTAGCCAAAATGTTTCCTCGAACAAGCTTCTTCTTTAACGTTCCATACGTTTAAGCTAAAAAGTATTTTTCCGCCATTCAAGCAAGAAAGAGATTGCAAAACTGCGTTGTTGATGCAGATGATGTGGAATCCTAGTGGAAAACGAACGCAACCAGACATTTTGGAATAAGCCAATGCAGTTGCTTCGATGCTTGGTTAGGGCTTTTAAATGAAGAAGCTAGTATAGTGAACTGCTAAGGAGTTATGACCTGTGAGAATTGTGCTCAGAATAGGCGGCTCCGTTGTAGCGTCACCAGTCAACCCAGAGCTGATAGGTGAATACGTCGAAATGATTAAGACCCTAAGAAGGCGTGGTCATCAGGTTTGCGTTGTTGTTGGTGGCGGAGAGTTAGCAAGGAACTTCATTGATGTTGCTAGGAGCATGGGTCTCAAAGAGAAGGCTCAAGACGAAATCGCAATTTCGGCTTCGAGAATTTACGCTCAGTTGTTTCTGAAAGGAGTTGGAAGTGCAGGCTGCGATGGTGTTTCGGTGAGCATCGAGGCAGCTACTGAATGTGTTGGCAGAGGAAAGATCGCGGTTATGGGAGGTCTGAAACCGGGAATGACGACAGATGCTGTTGCCGCGTTGGTTGCGGATGCACTTAGGGCTGATTTGCTGTTGAAAGCCACAAATCAAGAAGGCATTTTTGACAAAGACCCAACGAAGTATCCCGATGCCTCGAGACTAGACCACGTGAGATTGAAGGATCTGAACCGCGTCTGCGCGGAGGACAAGCACAGAGCTGGCATTCACCAAATCATAGATCCAGAAGCTATTAGAATCCTACAACAAGCCAAGGTCAAAGTTGTCGTGGTGAATGGGTTTAAACCTGAAAATGTTCTGATGGCGATTGAGGGCCAACGTGTTGGGACGCTAATCGACTGAACTGATTCTTCGCTTCTTGAGAGCGACGGTTTAAACATCGCTGTCAATATCATTAGCGATATCAATTACGATATCGATGGCGATAAAGAATGGTCGAGCACAGGAAGCATTGGATGAGGCATACAGCCATGGTTCCGAAGGGCTTCATACGCTACCAAGTCCTGGAGTCCCTGAATAAGAAGCCTATGTCAGGCTCGGAAATCATAAATGAAATTGAAGAGAGAACGAAAGGTCGTTGGAAACCCAGCCCAGGTTCAATCTACCCGCTCCTTTCATGGTTACAGGACAATGGTCACATCAAGGAGCTGCAGTCAGATCAGAGCGGAATGAAACGGTACGATCTTACAGACACCGGGAAGGCTCTTTTGGAGCAACGGAGAACCATAATGAAAGAGCAGGAAAAGGTGATCGACCAACATAAGAGGAACTACATGAGACACAGGAAAGAACACGGGTTTTTCAGTCCACCTTTCATGAGGGCACCATGGTTTCATCTTCCACCAGAAAAGATGGAAGAATTACGCGAATCAATGAAGAAGCTAATAAGAACCTCCTTTAGGCTGGGAGAAAATCTGGAAGCTCACTTCTCAGAAAAGGTTTTTTGAGGATGTCCGCAAAGTTCTAGAAGAGACTGCTGAAAAGCTTGAAAAGATAAACGAAAGATTGTCAGGCAATGAAAATGAACAGAGTTTGTAAACCCACATGCTCTCGTTTGGGAACTGGGAACGCCTTGTTGCAAGGCAATAACGGGCGAGGCCTTGCATCTATTATGCGCGCACACGTGTTCCTAAATTGGCCAAAAATGGTTTTAATTCCTTTCTGCACGCCTCTACATGTTCAAGAAGGCCTGTTATTGCAAGGAAATCAAGAGCAAACTGACCACTAAAACGCAAGAGGCGAATAAAAACCATTTTAGGCCATTTTCGGAACAGGAATGCGCGCAGCTTGGCGCGCCTCGAAGCTTAAACCAGTAGAAGCTTTAAGTTACGAGTAACCCCGATTCTATCGTTGAGGTTTCCACTTTGAAGAGACTCTATCCAGACCAGCCCCTTGTCGGCATCGGTGCCGTCATAATACGCTTCAGTAAGATTTTGCTCGAAAAGAGAAAGAACGAGCCTGGAAAGGGAAAATGGAGTATTCCAGGGGGCTTGGTGGAGCTGGGCGAGAAGGTGGAGCAGACGGTGAAGAGGGAAGTCATGGAAGAGACGGGCCTCGCGGTTGAAAAGCCCGAACTGGTAGACGTTGTGGACAACGTTGAACTCGATGAAGGTGGAAAGGTGAGGTATCACTTTGTCATAGTCGACTTTTTCGTGAGACTTAGGGGTGGAAAACTCGAGCCTGCGAGTGACGCGGCGGACTTGAGATGGGTCAGCCTAGACGAGGTGGAAAGCTACGTGCTAACCGGAACCTTTCGAGAGTTTTTTGTCAGAAACCGCGAAAAACTGAAGAAATTCGACTCGTCCAATTGCTAGGAGTTCATTAGTTGGCGGTCGATGTAAAGAAGAGTCTGGTTTCTCCCATCGTTTTCAAGTCTAGGGCTTTGACTCTTGCGACTATTGGGAAGTCTCGCACCACTTTTCCCAATGCGAGGCAGTGATGCGGGGGTAGGTCACGTGCGATGGAGCGCACTGTATCGGCATCGACTCGTGCTGCTCTGGAAACCACGTCTAAGTCGTGTTCGTTTGTGAAGTTGAAAAGAAAAATGTTGTCGGCTTGACGGTAGATGTTTTCGCGTATCGTGTCCGGCTGGTTGGTTATGAAGGTCGTGAAGATTCCGAAGTGTCGCATGCGGGTAACGATGTCGTCCCAGTAGGTTTCGCGCAGGTAGAGGTGTGCTTCTTCAGCGAAGAGGAACACGGCTTTGAGCTTCGAGTCGGTCAGGGATTCAACTAGTTTTCCGAGGACGTATTCAACTACTATCTGGCGGTCGATGGAGGACGTGTTTCTCAGGTTCACTATTATTGCGCCGCCGTTCTCTCGGGTCTTAAGCAGGTATTCTTCAAGTGATGTGGCTTCTGCGATGTTGTCTGTGAACACTCCTGAGTTGACTAGGGCGTGATAGCGTGAGAACAGGGCGTCGCGGACATGCTGGTTGCAGTTCCAGTTGCGGATGGTCTCGCCCAGCTCGCGAAGTGTAAGACTGTCTCGTTCTTTGAGCGCTTGCCATATGCGTCTGAACTCGCGGGCGGAAGTTCCTGGCAGGTGAAGCGCATGTATGAGAATGCCCAGCATTACGTGCAGGTTCAATTGTTTCAGTGCGAGTTTGAAGTTCTGGGAAGGCGTCAAGATGTGAATCTTGTCGTAGTTCGCGTTTCTCTTTCCGTCGTTCGTTAATCCTAGGCTCACGTATTCTCCGTTCAAGTCGAAGACCACGACCGTGGCTTTGTAGCCAACTAGGTTTACCATGAGAAGTTTGGACAGGTGGGACTTGCCCGTCTCTTTCTTTCCAGTTATTATGTTCAGTCTCCCGTCAAGTGACGTCGCGTCTATCGTCAACAGCGACGAATCCTTTGTTCCGCCTATGACGATTGGGAGTCTGCCATCGACTTTGGCCAGCTTGAGCAGAGTTGGAAGTGGAAGCTTTCTTATCGTCGATTGAGAGCGTGATGGAAGCCAGGAGCTGGTCGGGTTTAGACCGTCGTTTTCGGCTGTCGCACGGATCTTGCAGATGAGCAGAGTGGCGTCCTGAATATATGAGATGTGTGGAGCAATCTCCAGGGGGTCGATGTCCTCGCCCTTGATTAGTTCTCCCCCGTCTGGAAGGTTTCGAAGCAATTCTTCAAGCACGCCGGAAATACTGGCGAACTGCACGTCGATGACTTGCACGATGAGTGCTCTCACGGCCTCGACATCTTCCACGAGCAGGTAGTCGCCTTTCTCAACGGTCTCACCTGGGAAGCTTAGCACTTGGACGACGTTTCCCTCTTTCTTGTAGAGTTTCATGAGTAGCCCTTTCCCTTGCCGAACAACCCAAATAGAAGCCTATGCATGTCTGGCCTGTTGATGATTTGTAGCCCGAACCTTCTGGTAACAAAGTGCTGCATGGCAAGGACCTCGTTGGCCGTGAACGTGCATAGAATGTGTGCTAGGCGCAGCGTTTCTGGATAGCTTTCTGCGAATAAGTCGTTCCCCAAGAGCTCCTCAACAGATTCGACCCTCTGTTCAGGCGGGATATGCTTGTCAATGTCCAATCTGAAGGCAAGATTTCCTTTGGTCAGTCTGGCCACATAGACGTCGCCGAGCAGGACCATCGGGGGTTTGGGCTTCAGGCCTTCTGTCTCAAGCAGATATGGAGGCATGTGTTCTGGCAGCGCGTCCGTTATGAGGTGTCCGTTGACTCTCAGGTTGGTCATTTTTGAGAAGGCGAGGACTACGTTGTCTCCTTTTCTTGCCGTGTCAAGTATTTCTTTCATGCGGTGTGTGGGGGTGTCAGCTGTTCCGGCGGTCAGTGAGCCGTCGAACAGTATCAACCCGTTGCTCATCGTTTTCGCAGTCATCGTTTGGAGCCAGTGTTCTAGGAGGCTTGCTATGCGTGTTGGCATCTGAAGGAAGCTGGGTGTGCCTTGGTGGTGGTGTTCTTGAATGGAGGTGAAGTAGGTCTTTTCCAGTGTTTCGTAGACTCGTTTCTTGTTTTCCTCGGTGACGTGGAATATGAATGGGCCGAACCGTGTGTATCTGTATCGTCGGTTTTGTTTCCAGACGGTTGCGCCTCTGACGGCTATGACGATGCCCCTGTTGGTTTCGCCGATTTTTATGGTTGAGGTGTCCACGGCCGCGACGACGTTTTCATTGTGCAGCGGGCTCAAAGGCAATGGTTTGAGTTTAAGCCTCAGTTTCTGGTCACACTCATCAAGACTGTTGAATTGTTGAATGGCTTGCTGGTTTAGTTGAAAAGGCTGGTCGAACGCGTTTCTGAGCGAGTATAAGCTGAGTTCGATGAACTGGTGCGGTATTGCCGTGTCCATGCTGGGCTGTGGAAAGTTATATTTTGGTGTTATTGCAATAGGGTATTGTTCAATCACCAAGATTCACCAATAGTCAATTGATTAAGGGAAGGCATATTTAAGTGTTGTGCATGTACAAGATGCACAATACAATAAACAACAAGGTGAAAGATTGGCAGACAAGGAAACAAAGCCTCCGATACGAGTGAAAATGAAGGTAGGAGAGGTCGAATTCGAAATCGAATGCCAAGAAGACCAACTGCAATCGACTGTGGACAAAATCCTGTCAAGTGTGACCGAGAAGCTCAAAGAGACTCCGCTGATGATGGAAAGGTTTTCCCCGCCGCCGAGGGCAGAAACCTGCAAGGGAATAATACAGAAGCTATGGGAAGAAGACTGGTTCTCCGCCGCAAAAGGTCTCGGAGAAGTCCATGCTGAACTGGCAAGACACGGGTTTCACTACGACCGCACAGCCGTCGCACACGCTCTCATAGACCTAGTCAAGGATGGAATATTGACGAGGGAGGGAAAGCTTCGCAGGTACCAATACTCTCAGAAAAGGCCCCCTCCGTGACCTTTTCCAACTGCGAAGGGTCTCAGAGCCACGCGCCCATGATGTTTCAGATTGCGGAGCGTCTAGAGTGATGGCCACAGATGTGTGCGGGCATTGGATATGCGCTGTGACCTTTGATCTTTGGTCAACCCTGCTTTTCGAAAGAGAAGGTGCAAGCCAGAAACGAGCCGATTCCCGCTGCAGAAACCTCGCTCGGGCATTGAGCACTCTTGGCGTGCGAGTATCTTTTGAAGATGTGTCCGCCGCTATCGACGAAACCGTCTCGTCCCTGATGACCGCATGGGAGAAAAACAGGGACATCGGCCACGTCGAGCAGATTCAACTCATCATCAGGAAAGTGTTCAAAGACTCGTTGCGTCTCAAGCGCGAATGGATGAACAGGCTAGTTTCTGCCTATAACCAGAGTGTTCATGAAGTTCCGCCTTGCTTGAACACTGAGGCTCTAGATGTCTTGGAAGGCCTGAAGAACCGTGGCATGTACATCGGACTCATATGCAACACGGGGTTGACTCCTGGAATCATGTTGAGAGAGTTTCTCGCCAACGAGGGTGTGGCTGAATACTTTGACTCTATGATTTTCTCCGAGGAAATAGGCATACGCAAACCCGACCCCCGTATATTCCGACTTGCTGCCCGGAGGATGAGAGTGCGACCCCGTGGAATCGTGCACATTGGTGACAATCTCAAGGCTGACGTTTGGGGAGCCCAGAAAGCAGGCTTGAAGGCCATATATCTCTCAGGCCAGAAAGGACGAGACCAGATGGCAGAGTCCGACCCCAACTCGCTTCTTTCGCTTTGCAGACGACTCGACAAACTGGAAGGCCTAACGGTAGTTCCAGACAAGACAATATGCTCCTTATCCGAACTTGCAAGTGCTCTCATGGAACTGGAACGAAAGATGTGAATCTTGTCGAATTGAGATGCGTTGGAGGAGTGAGTGTTCAACTGTTCATTCTCATCTTGATTCTCGGGATGATGTCCTTTTGCATTTGCGTCAGGCCGAGAGTTGTGATCCTGTATTCTTCGACGCTTGTTTTCGCTGCTGTTTGATTCTTAACCAATTCTCCAAGGCGTGTGCTCGTTATTTTCGCGTCCTTCCCCAGCCTGCTCTGGAGTTCTTCCTTTGAGACCGAGCCAGTTTCAGCCTTGCCCAGGTGATAGGCGAGGTAACCCGCCAGCAGCAGCAGGCTGAGCGTCTCGTTGTCAGTCAGCTTGCCTCTTGGAACGAGCAGGCATGGACCATCTTCCGAGAAGCCGATAATGCCTTCGGATTCTTTCGCCAGCTTCTGCAGGTCAACGTTCAACGACAGCCGCCGCGCGGTTTCGAATGACGGCAAGAAATCGTTGAAGAATCTGTTTAAACTCAGCCAGACTGATTCCACGCTTCCAGAAAATGTCTTCTCAACGCCCCTGAAGCTCACGTGTACAGTCAGGTTTCCCTCGTTTTCTGCGCGTTTCTCAGCGGTTCTGCTCGCGACTGTGATGTGCTCTCCATCCAGCACCCATTTCACCCTCCGAGCAGTGTTTGGCGACGGTGCTTAAAAAGCATTGTCGAATGCCTTTGCAAGACGGCCGAGGAAAAACGGGAAGGTGCTGCGATGGTTGTCGGAGGTTTTCACTGGCTCATTTTGCCTCTGAGCTTGGTTAGGGCATCGTCTTCTACCCATCTCTCGCCTTGCATGGTGAGTTTGAATTCCGGTCTGTTCGGGTCTGGTTTGAACACTTGGCCTCTCTTGGTCATCTCGTTCAGCCGTGCTGGGACCATGCATTTTATTCCGCTTGATTCCAGAAGTCTGGTTATGTGGGCTGCTGTGCTCTTCCTCTCCTCTGAGGCATAGAGTGTCAGGCCTATGGCTTCGTAGTGGGTCAGGTTTTCGCGTGCTATGATGACGGGGCCTTCGGTTGTGGATTCGACGATGCCTTTAAGCTGAATGCCTGACGGCATCATTTTGTTTTGGACCAGGCCTGCGACTTTTTCGACGAAACCTTCTGGGAAGGTTTCGAGTATCTTCAGGGCTTCCTGCGGGTTGTCTGCTTCAACTGTGATTTCGCCGAACGGCGTTTTAACTCGAACTTCAACTTTGTTCATTGGCGTCACTCCTCATGCGGAATGCTTCCTTCTCAGCTAGAATGTAGACGTAGCCGGCGTCGGTGTTCCAGCGTCTAACCTTTTCCCGTTTTCCGAGATCGATCAAGACTGCTGCGAGTGTCCGCGCAGGGTAATTAAACCCGTTGGCCTTCAACGCGTCTCTCAGCTCTTCCAGCGTGTGAGGTCGCCACTTTCCCCACTCCGTCTCCAAAAGATTTAAGATAGCCTCGTCTGTGGATTCCGAGTTGGGTATCTTTGGATACTTCTCGGACGCGTTCTTCTCCTCCTTTGGTGTTTCTGTCTTGAGGGTTAGCGTAGCGAACTTCTTGGGTCTTGCCGCGTCGAAAGCTTTTTCTACATTGTGCACCAGGCTGGGCAAGTCGTTGATGGTCTCTAAGACCTCGCTGCGAGTGCCCTTGACTTCAACCTCGTAATCGCCGATCTTAACGCGGAAAACAAAGCCCGCGCCGCTGCTTCTCCCCTTCTTCGCCCTCAAATTCAATCCCACTGAATAGAAGGGGCTGATTGCTTTTAGCATTTACGTTTTTGATATATATCGGATTTGGGAATAGCGTCTTAAATAACACGATACCATATATACTAATTCGCGCAACTTTTGAAGAATAAGGGATGCAAATGGCCAGAAAAGGACTTTGCGTGTGGCTTTTCAGCTCCTTAACGTCCGCATCAATGGTCCACATGACAGACGCCATATCCGCCATGTTCCTTAACAACCAGCCGCATCTGCTCCAGTTCTATCCTTACATAGGCGAAAGGCTTCAGGCCATGCCTTCTACGATGTACCTCCTATTGACCGCCCTTTCAACCCTTATCTTCTGGGGAATAACCTGCGCAGCAGCCTTCGACAGCCCGGTTGAACAGTTCTTGAACAAGATACTTTCGGACGCGAAGAGGCAGAGCACTGTCGAAGCGCAGACGGTGGCTGAAAAGAGCGAGGTCCTCGACGCGATGTATGAGACAATCGAGGCAAGCAACCAAACTCTAGCACAGGTTGTGGATGTCGTCTACAACGTCAGAACAGAAGTCAAGGGCATCCAGCCCTTGACGCTCACCGTCGAGAACATTAAAACAGAGTTGGGCAACCTTAGGAAAGAGGTCAGGAGAATCGAAGAAAGGGGGAAGCTTCCACTCCTATGCGCCACGTGCGGAAAGCCCTCGTCACCAGAGTTCAGACTCTGTCCCTTCTGCGGCGAAACCACAAAGCTGCCGGGCGAAATCGCAGCGGTCAAAGTGTACAGGTGAAAGGCGCACAGGACCCACTTCTAATCTTCATTTTTTATGAGCTATTGCTTGCATGTGTCCAGCCAGAGCTAACGCGTCTGGCTTGTCGCACAAAGCAAACTCAAATTGAAGGATGCTGTTGAAGAGGGTTTCAGATAATTTCTTTTTTGTGAAAAACTTGCTAGAAATCCTCAGAGGCATGGTCATCCCCTTCCCTATGATCTTCTCCATTCGAAAACCGTGTCTTCCACGCAAGGCGCGAAACTCATCTGGTGTCCAAGTGAAAACCTTGACTTTGTTGTCTGGAGCCATGAACTGGTGCTTCCTTCCCTGCAAGAGCAACAATGCATTTTCTAAGTCTTTTGACTTTGGCATGTCCGATAACCGCGCAAGCGATGCAACATAACGATTGTGGGCGGAGACTATCAATGTACCTTTACTCTTCAGGATTCTCGCAAACTCTTCCAAGAGCGTGTCTGGTTCCTCGAAGAGAAAAAGTGCGTGCTCGCAGAAGATTAGATCAAAGGTTTCATCCGAGTAATCGGTCCTTGCTATGTCTCCTTTCTTTATGACTACCTTGTCTTCAACACCTTCTTCCTTGATTCTCTGAGCCGCCTCTTTCAACATTCCTTCAGAAAAATCCATCAACGTGACTCTCTTGACTCTTTTGGCGATACGGACTGTCCAGCGACCCGTTCCACCGCCAGCATCAAGGACTTGAGCATTCGGATCAGTAGGCAAGTATGGTTCAAGATACTTCCAAGTGACAGCATCAAAGACTCTGAAGTACAAGATGGAGAAGGTTTCATCATAATTTCTGGATTTCTCATCGTAGTAAACTCTAGTTTCTTCCATTCCAACACATCTCCTCGTAGTATCCAGCGATAGGTATCGTAACATCTGACGCGTGTGCTAGAATGGCGGGGCCATAATCACTTTTGAACGCGTCCCTTTTCACTATTGGCAGGCTTCCAGACTTTTCTTGACGAATTCGCTGACAATTGTCACGTCGGCTCTGCCTCGAACTTCCTTCATGACCAAGCCTATCAATGGTCCCAAGGCGTTTGCTCCCCGTTCTTCAATCAGGCTTCTGTTGCGTTCTATCACCGCGCCGATGATCCTGCCGAGCTCTTCACTCGAAAGCATCTTCAAACCGATTCCCGCGATCGCATTTTCCACGTTGCTACCTTCGTGTTGTGAGAGCCAGCTAACGATTTCCGGGACAGCTTCTTTTGTCAGTCTTCCCGAGCCTACGGCAGTGAAGATTTCTCTTATGTGAATATCAGAAACCTTTTCAACGTGGATGCCTTCGCGTTTGAGTGCTTTTGTCGTTTCTGTCATGAAGGCGGCGATGGTTGTGGGTGAGACTTTGCTTTCTTTTGCGATGGTTTCGAAGAGTTCGACGTACTCGGAGTCGAGGACTTGTTTGGCCAGCTTCTGGTTCAGGTTGTACGCTTCTGTCAGCCGTTCGAGCTTCTGTTCGGGGAGTTCTGGGAGTCTGAGTCTGACTTTGTTCACGTAGTCTTCGGTTATTTGGATGGGCGGGATGTCCGTTTCAGGATACATTCTTGCAGCTCCGGGGCGAGGTCTCATGTACCTGGTTGTTCCATCAGCGTTGGGGGCGCGGGTCTCGGCTGGCACGCCTTTCAAGGCTTCTCGGGCTCTTTCCACGACCGCTTTCAAGGCGTCTCTAGCGCTTTCAGGCTTGTCGGCGACGAAAACCACTGCGTCCTCTTCTTCAGCTTTAACAGCCTTTCTCAGCTCCTCAACCTCTTCCGTCGTGATACCGTACGCTGGCATTTCATCAGTGTGGAATATGCCGCCCACTCTTCCCCAGAACCTGGCTCTGTCAGCCATTTCTGTCCCTAGGCGGAATCCTGGCATCAGTTCTCTTTTCAAGAAGCCCTTGAATTTTGGCAATCTCACCGCTGATACCTGCTTGTTTCCGTCCAGGGCTTTTCGGATGACCTTGCACTTTGTCTGTTTGAACGCTTGGCTGACATCGGAGAATTCCTCGGGTAAATCTTCTTGTTTCAGCCCTCTGCTGTTCAGTTCTTCGGTTATTCTTACGAGGTTAAGTTGGCGCTGGACTTCGTATTCTACGACGAGAGGGACGAGTTCAAGCTCTTGGAGACCCTTAATCTCCATGAGAGCGCCCTTTGGGATTGAGATGTTTATGTCCTGTCGGATGGTGCCCAAGCCGCGTATCACTTTTCCCGTTGCTCTCAGAACTCTTCCAATAGCAAAGGCGACTTCTTCTGCTTCCTTGGGTGATTTTATGACTGGTCCTGTTGCGACTTCTATAAGAGGTATGCCGAGCCGGTCTATGCGGTAATGGGTTATGCTGTCTTCTTCCTCGCCTGTTTTTCTCGCCGCGTCCTCTTCTAGGCCGACGTGCTGGATTGGAATTGGCTTTTCTCCGACTTTCATCTCGCCGTTCAGGGCTATGACGCAGGTTCTCTGGAAACCTGTGGTATTGGAGCCGTCTATGACTGTCTTGCGCATCACATGAACCTCGTCAACCGGCTTGGCATTCATCATCAGAGCCACAGTGAGAACCGTTTCAACGGCTTCGGAGTTGAGAGGGTGAGGGGGTTCCTCGTCCATTTCGACGAGACATGAGGTGGCTCTGTTTGCTTCGTATCGAATTTTGATGCCTTTTTGAAACTCGAAATACGCTGCGGGGTCGACTTGGCCGAGCTCGCTCTGGGTGGGTCTGAGTCCTCTTAGGAAGGTCATCTCTGGTTCTTCCTTGAAGAGTTCGGGCTTGCAGTTGCAGAACAGTTTTGCAGAAGTGTCTAGTTGCTGGTGGATTTCTAGGCCGACTTTCAACCCGACCTTCTCATAGTGTATGTCCAACCTGATTTTCCTCCTTTCAAGCACGTGTCCTCATTCTGGAAGTGTCCGCGGCGAGATTTCTCCCGCGATGTTGGTCGTAAGAAGTCTCTTCGCTTCGTCCACATCCTTGGTTTGTCCCAGGACCCACATGAGCTTGACGAGCGCTGTTTCGGGAAGCATGTCCTCCAAGGGAATAACGCCCCTTGCCAACAGGTCGCGTCCAGCATCGTAAACGTTCATGTTAATCCTTCCCCAGAGGCACTGGGAAGCCATGGCTACGACCACATTTTTCTTGACAGCCATCAGTACCGCCTCAAAGCTTTTCATGCTGACGTGGCCCAAGCCTGTTCCTTCAAGAATTATCCCTTTGTAGCCTTTTTCCACAAGCCAGTCCAGCACTGCTGGATCCATGCCGGGATAGAATTTGAGGAGAGCTACTCTGTCGCTAAATTCAGGCTTCAAAGTAAGCTCGTTTGAAGCGCCGCGTTTTTTGAAGTTCTCTGTTAGCATGGTAACTTCTCGGTTTTTCATTCTGGCGAGGGGTGTTGCATTCACGGTTTTGAACGCGTCCCTTCTGCTCGTGTGGCACTTGCGGACTTTTGTGCCTCTGTGAAACACTATGCAGTCATCCGAGGTTGTCTCGTGCATGGCAACTGTGACTTCCGCGAAAGGTGCTTTTGCTGCAGCTGAAACAGCGCCAATGAGGTTTGTGGCTGCGTCCGAGCTCGGTCTGTCCGCAGAACGCTGTGAACCCACGATCACAACTGGGACAGGCAAGTTCTGCAAGGCGAAGCTGAGGGCTGCTGCCGTGTAGCCCATGGTGTCGGTCCCGTGGGCAACGACAACTCCGTCTGCGCCTTCAGATGCTTGGTCAGCTATGGCTCTGGCGAGTTCTGCCCAATGTTGAGCGGTTATGTTTTCGCTGAAGATGCTGAAGAGTATATGAGTGTCTATTCGCGCTATGTCTGCAAGCTCGGGCACGACACTGTAGAGGTCGCTCGCCGTCAGGGCTGGTCGCACGCCCCCCGTTCTGTAGTCCACTCGACTGGCTATGGTTCCGCCAGTGCTGATGATGGTAACTCTCGGGAGTAGCGGGTTCTGCTCAGGCTGTGGTGGAGCTGCGAACGCTGGTTTCGTTCCTTTACCCATTTTCTTGATTGCCGTATCCGCTGTTATTTCTATCCCGATGTTATAGCCGTTCTTTAGCTTCAAAACAAGGTGAGTTTCGTCGCCGTATTCCGAGCGAGGGATCAAGATTCCCTCGTAGACCTCACTCTCTTTTGTCACACGTAACATGTCGCCCACTTCAGCCCCGACTTTCTTTATGCTTTCCAACGCCTTTCCTCTGTAACCAGAAAATTCTTTGTTGCTCATTCTTGAGTCTCCAACGTTTTTGACATGTAAACTCCATCGTGTTTGTATCCGAGCCGCCTGTAGTACTGTTTTGTTCCCAGTGCACTTATTACCAGAATCTTTTTTAAATCATAGTCCTCTCGGGCTATAACTTCTGCCTTTGCTAGCAGGATTTTTCCTAAGCCTTTGTGCTGCCAGGCTTTTTCAAGGTGTTTGCCGATTGGGACTAGCGGGCCGTAGACGTGGAGTTCCCGCACTATTGCGCACGGCTTCGCGTTTATTTCTTTTCTGTGAGCCTTTTCGGAGGGGATTCTAAGCCTGAGGTAGCCGATCAATACGTCTTTCTTCACGTCTTCTGCTGAAATGAAGACTTCCTCGCCTGCAGAAGCGTCGTATCGAGTCGTCACGATGCCTACGTTCTTTGGGTCCAGTTTCGTGTCGCCCGGGGTTTGGTGGCCCACTTCTCTGCAGCGTATGCAGTTGCACTTCGTTCCTTTCTCGGCCATTTTCTGTTGCACTATTTGCCTAAGGTTGCTCTTGTTCACGCCGGCCACGATTAACGGTGCGGGGATGTCACGTTGGACACGCATGATACGCATCCATCTCGGAACACTCTTCTTTATGTCTGCGATGAGGTCAACGGCCTCCTCGTTACCATAGGGCTTGAATGTTTTCTCCATGTACCATTCATATGCCCTTGTGTTTTTCAGTACTAGGCAGGGGTAAATCTTCATCATGTCAGGCTTGAAGCTGGGATTAGTGAAGATTTTGTTGAATGTCTGCAAGTCTTTTTCTGGGTTTGAGCCTGGGAGGCCGGGCATCATGTGGTAGACGATCTTCAGTCCAGCGTCTTTCATTATCCGTGTGGCTTCCACGACATCTTTTACCGAGTGTGTTCTTCCGACCAGACGGTAAATCTTGTTGGTGGGGTTTTGAACGCCCATTTCAACGCGGGTTACACCCATACTCAGCATCTGATCTACGTGGTTTTCTTTGGCCCAGTCAGGTCTTGTTTCCACGGTTATGCCGACGTTGCGGATTCTGCTTTTTCCTGCGTTCTTCTTCGCTTCTTCCACGTTGTTTGATTCTTTTTCGGTGATGGCATCGAGACAGCGTTGTACGAACCATGTCTGGTAATTCGCTGGCGTGGCGGGGAAAGTTCCGCCCATTATGATGAGTTCTACCTTGTCCACAGTATGTCCAATAGCTTGCAGTTGTTCGATGCGTGATTTGACCTGCAGGAACGGATCGAACTGGTTTTGAAGTCCGCGCATGGCTGCTGGCTCGAAGCCCGTATAGCTTTGGGGGACGCCGACGGCAGGTCCTCCGGGACAATACGCGCAGGGTTCAGGCTGTGGACATGGATAGGGCTTTGTCATCGCTGCTACGATTGTGACGCCTGAGATTGTCCTCGTCGTCTTTCTTCTCAGGAGTGTCAGCAGTTTTCGCTTCTCTTCGGGTTTTAGCAGATGTATTACTTCGGAATTGGAGGGCACGTTCTGCAGTTGGTATTTGACAGCCGCCTGCTTCTTGAGAAAGCTCAAGTCGCGGCTGCTGGGTGAATGGCTGGCCATCAAAGTTTTTATGATTTCCCTCAGGGCTTTTTTTGAATTCACGTTAAAGCAACCACACGTAACTGTGTGTGGATCGCGCAAATAAACCACGCTAAGATCGAATAGAGCTTCTGCTGACTCGCTGTCGAATTTGAGAAAGAGTGTTGCGCGTAAAGTTGATGTTGAGAGGCCTGTCTTCTATCTTGAGGCTTGGGCTACTCTTTCGATTTCGTGGCGTTTAGCGACTGCGAAGCTTTTCATGTCGTTGTTGCCGGCTAGTATTAGTTCTTCGGCGAGGCATTCTTCTATCGAACGTGGGTTGTTTACTGCTGCTTGTCTTGCTCCGTCTGCGAGGTGTCGCAGGGCTAAGTCGACTCTTCTTTGAGGTGCAACGTCCACTGAAAGGTGGTAGGCGATACCGCCCATGCTGATTCGTGTCGTGTCTTCGCATGGGGCAGAATTCTCAACGGCTTTGACTAGGACTTCTATAGGGTTCTTCCCTGTGCGGAGGTTAACTATCTCAAACGCGTGCCTCACGATGTTCATAACTTTGGCTTTTTTTCCTGCGTTCTTTCCGGGGCGCATGAGGTTGTTTGCCAGTCTTTCAACCACGTTTATGCTTGCTTTGCGGAAGCGCTTATGTTCATGTCTTCCCATGCTGTGAGGAATCACGACAGGCCTCAGCGAAACGTATCTCTGCAAGCCCAAGTCTTTGACTTCGACGCTCTTGAAACTCCATTTCTCAAAAAGCTTAACTTCTTGTTCCTGTTTCTGTTCCTGCTTCTGACTCAAGTCTCTCACCGGGCTGGCTTCTGCTTCCTTCCGTACACGAGTTCGTTCAAGGATACACCGTTGACTGTTATGACCTTCCATCGCACTCCCGGAATGTCGCCCATACTTCTTCCACGCGAACCGCCTATCCCCTCGACTAAGACTTCGTCGTGCTCGTCTACAACGTTCAAGGCGCCGTCTCCCGGCAAGAAGGCGGTTATGAGCCTGCCGTTCTTGATGAGTTGTGTTCTGACACACTTCCTTATGGCGCTATTTGGCTGTTTGCTTTCAACGCCGACTTTCTCAAGAACTATGCCGCGTCCCATGGGAGCCCCCTGAAGCGGGTCTGCCTTGACATCAAGTCTAAGGATTCTGCGGTTGTAATACATGCTGCTCCAGCGGAACCGCTTCCGCTTCTCAACAAGCGCTCTTGCGGCGAATTCGCCTCTCGGAGACTTGGAACCCATGGAAAGTTATCCTCTCGCTACGTCTAATCACAATCCTAATATTTAAACTGAGCTACGAAGGTCGAAGCCGTCACTCGCGCACCCCAACCTTTTTTTTGGCAGCTCTTGAACAGGGTGGATAGACTTCTGACACGGGTTGGCTTTAGATTCTTTTTTTGAACGCGCCTGATTTGATGGACAAAATGTCTATGACCACGCCGTGATGAAAGCCTCAGCTTGCCTTGGTCCACTCTGAGCCCTTGATTTTCCTGAAGATACTCTGCAGTATCTTGTCTGTCCGTGAATCAGAGTCGAAACCATACACTTCAAAGTTCTCGGAAACGAGTTCCGCAACCTGGTTGAGTTCTTCATCTGTAAATTCCACCTTGGATTTCATCCCGTTATCATCCACCTTCAAATTCGAACGGCAACTACGATTATTTACCGAACAAGAGGTCGCCGTCAGTTAAACGTTTGTCGGGTGCGCATATAAATGTGACTGCACTGGGTTCATGCGGTCACCACTTGGCTCTTTGCTGAAACGATGATAAGAGGCTCGTACTAGATATACCGAGTAGTCTAGCGTGGGGTTTGTGGTGTGGATGAGACTAGTAGTTGAGTGAAATGCGTTGTAGAACTAATTGGCACACTGGTTCCGGTCTTCATAATCTGCCAGAGAGCCTTGATTTTTTCCGATCCTTGGTATGTAATACTGCTTGCTGTGGGTAAGGCTCGCGCAAATTCCATATCGAAAGCGTTGCGGCTGCAGAGTGTCAAAGGTTTTAAATGTAAAATGATATTCACAGAGCGTGGAAGGTAAGCTGGTTGAGGTACAGGGATTTTGTTAATTTAGAATACGCACCAAAGGAAACAGAAGTTATCTGCGATTTTTACGTGGAACCTGCCGGCATCAATATCTACGAAGCGGCGGGAGCCGTTGCTGCCGAAAGTTCGGTAGGGACCTGGACGGAGCTTTCAACGGTGAAACCTTATGTTCTCAAACTCGCGGCTCACGTTTTCAGCATAGAGGGCAGTGCCGTTCGCATAGCTTACCCCCTGCAGCTCTTCGAATCAGGGAGCATGCCTAACATCCTCAGCAGCGTAGCGGGAAACATCTTCGGGTTACGCGCCTTGAAGAATCTAAGACTAAACGACATCATTTTTCCGCGAAAACTCGTCCGAAGCTTCCCGGGACCGAAGTACGGTGTCAAGGGGATACGCAGGCTTCTGAGAGTCGACGATCGTCCGTTGGTGGGAACGATAATCAAGCCTAAACTCGGGCTTAAAACAGCGGATCACGCGAAGGTCGCATATGACGCGTGGGTTGGAGGATGCGACATAGTCAAGGACGACGAAAATCTTGGCAGTCAAACGTTCAACCCATTCGAAGATCGCCTTGCGAGGACTCTGGAAAAGCGAGATCGAGCTGAGGAAAAAACGGGGGAGAAGAAGGTCTACATGATCAATATAACGGCTGAAACGAATGAGATGTTGAAAAGAGCCGAGACCGTTGTGAGCCACGGAGGAGAATACGTGATGATTGACATTCTCACGTGCGGTGTTGCGGCGCTGCAGACCTTTCGCCAGCACGATTTTGACCTTATAATTCACGCTCACAGGGCTGGTCACGCAGCGTTTACGAAGGATCCCAAACACGGGATCTCCATGGGCGTCGTGGCCAAGGTCGCAAGAATGTTGGGTGTGGATCAGCTTCATGTTGGAACTGTCGTAGGAAAAATGTTTGAATCAGCTGAGGACGTTGCAGAAAACCGTGATGCATTGACGATGGAGATGGACGGTCTGAAACAGGTGTTGCCTGTTGCCTCTGGAGGACTGCATCCCGGGTTGGTGCCTGCGTTGGTCAAGTTCTTCGGAAAAGATTTCGTGATACAGGCAGGTGGAGGTATCCATGGACACCCTGATGGAACACTGGCGGGAGCCGAGGCCATGCGACAAGCGGTCGATGCAGCTATGCAAGGTGTGTCATTGGACGCGTATGCTAAGAAACATAGGGAGTTGAAAGCGGCTCTGGAGACGTGGGGGCAAGGGCCTTAGGTTTCTTCACTTGAAAACCCATTGATATTTCCTCTGCATTACCTCTGTTATCGAATGCGGCGATATTATTCCCTCCTCACAGATTATCCCGTGTATGAAATCTCTTCTTGTAACGTCAAAGGCGGGATTCCGGATGATTAGCTTCTTCGGCGCATCTTTCCAGATTTCGCTAGAGTTTCTCTCTTCTATCTTCTCGTAGTCTCCGTACATCGTTGCTGGATCAAACTTGAGAAGCTCTGACACTACGTAGAAGGGGGTGCGCGCTTCTTGAGCGGCTAGTGCAACCATACTTGTTCCAATCTTGTTTATCACGTTTCCCTCAGAAGTTATGGCGTCCGCTCCCACGATTACTAGATCAACATGGTTCATGAAGAACCTGGTGGCTGAATCAATTATGAACGTCGTTTTAACGCTTAGGTCCAACATTTCACGTGCGGTGATCTTTCCCTGAAAAACAGGCCTAGTTTCGGTGCATATGAGTTCAAAGGATTTCCCCTCCTGCTTGGCTCTCTTTAAAAGAGAAGTCACCGTCGAAGAGTGGCAGTGAGTGAGAATTGTAGAATTGCTCCTGATTCTTTTCGCTCCTATTTCAGCTATTCGCTCTTTCGAGTTTTCAAGATCTTTCAAGAATCGATGGGACGCGGTCGAGACTATCTGAGTCAGCTTCGTGATGCTCTTATCAGTGCTGTTTTCAACCTGATTTATGATTAGTCGAACAGCGTTTCTCATCAGAGGTTCCGTTTCTCTTGAAGCGAAAAGAGTCTCCTTGGCCTTTAGGAGCTCTTCTAGAAATGCCTTTTTAGTCCGAGCCGTCTTTTGGTTTGCCAACTCTTCCATCGCCGTTATTGCCGCTATCGCGACGTTCCTCGCGCCTTGGACTTCAAGCTTTCTTATTTTTTCAGCCGTAGTTCGCACGGGGTCTTGCAATGCATTCACCTACACAAGCCTCAATCTTACCTACTAATTGCACTATAAACTTTCGGTGGCACGCTCTTTCAGTTGTGGTGGCTCTTGGCGCTGGCCAGCCCCGTGAACAGAAAAACATAACTCCTCTAGCCAAACTACTGTAGAGAGCATCAGGGTGAATGCATTTGAGAATTGGGTTTTTTGTTTGGGAGTATCCACCAGCGCTTGTGGGTGGCTTAGGTACATACGCTCAGTACATAACGCGCGAATACGTTCAGTTGGGACACGATGTCTCGGTGTTTACTCTGAATGCGGGAAACCTGAAGACGACTGAGCTTCTAGAGGGGGTTGATGTGCAGCGTCCATTGATCGCTGATGCGAGCAACGTTTTTCCAATGTTTGTTATTGATGATTTGAAGAGGTGGGGGAAAAACATCCGTTTTTTCAACGATGTTTTCATGTATAACATTCTGAGTTCAACAAAGTTCATTAACGAGCTTATAAGGAAAAGAGGAGAGCATTTCGACATCGTGTGCGTACACGACTGGCTGAGCTGCATTTCAGGGCTGATAACGAAAAACGAAACCAAGATACCCGTGGTATTCCATGTTCACAGCACTGAGTGGGGTAGGAGCGGGGGACATGGGTCTGAGGTTATCTCGCATCTTGAAGAGGCAGTAGCTCAAGCAGCGGACAGAATAATAACTGTGAGCAACGCAATGCAGGACGACCTAACGAAGCACGGCTGGTCTCAATCAAAAATAAGCGTGGTGTGGAACGGCGTGGATCCGAAACGGTACGACCCAGAAAACTGCGTTGAAGAGGATGTGCTTAAACTAAGAGAAAAGTACGGAATCCCATCCGGTTGGAACATGATTCTTTTTCTTGGGAGACTAACTTGGGTGAAAAGTGTGAAGAACTTGGTTCAAGCGATGCCCATGGTTTTTGAGGAATTTCCAAAGACGAAGCTGGTGATCCTGGGCAAAGGCGAAGAACAGAGTGACATTGTGGAAACGTCGAACAGACTAGGTATCATGGACAAGGTGGTTTATCGGTTTGATTTTGTTCCAGAGGATGAAAGGATACTGCATTATGCTGCGTCGGACGTATGCGTCTTTCCTTCAGTCTACGAGCCTTTCGGCATAGTAAGCTTGGAAGCCATGTCCATGGCAAAACCCGTCGTCGTCGGAGCACGAGGGGTAGTCGGGTTTCGAGAACAAGTCCTCAGCTCCGGCCCCGGTCAGAACGGAATTCACATAAACGGCGAAGACCCCACAGACATAGCTTGGGGAATAAACGAAGTGCTCAGAGAGCCCCAGAGAGCAAAAGAATGGGGCGAAAACGGCCGAAAAAGGGTTCTGGATTATTTCACATGGAAAAAAGTGGCCGAACAGACGCTGGGAGTGTACAGCAAACTCGTTCAGTAGAGAGGAAAGGCTAGATGATTTTGCCGGGCTGCTGAAAGCCTTTTCATCTGGAACAGCGGTCGTTGGTCCAAACATCAGCAGTGTCGCTGTAGCCTCTTTTTTCCCAGAAGCCAACCTCTTTTTTCAAAGTGAATCTTATCCGCGTTACCCAGAGCGCGCTTTTGTACGCGTACTTGTTGGGAAGGACCAGTCTAAGCGGAAAGCCGTAGCCTATTTCTAAAGGCTTTCCCTCAAGTCCGTAAGCCAAGAGCACGTCCTCGCCAAAGAGTTCAGGCAGTGAAAGCGATGTCGTGTAGCCGTCTGCGCATTCAAAAGTGACGAACTTTGCATCTTTTTCAGGTTTTACGAGACTGGCTATCTCTGTGAAGCGGATACCTTCCCATTTGCAGTCAAGAACGCTCCAACCTTCGACGCAATGAAAATCACTTACAGACTCAACCTTTGGGAGGCGCGCAATTTCATTCCAATTGAGCCTCAAGGGTTTTTCAACTTCGCCATCTATAGTTAGGATGTAAGTTTTCAAATCGATTTTGGGGTTAGATCGAGTGATGCCAGGATGGTCTATTCCCCATCTTGGAAGCTTCTTGATAGGCGTTTGACCCGGAGGCAACCTGGCATGGGTCCTATCTCGGTCTTCATGTTTCATGTCTTTTCAAGAGAACGTGGGATGGCATTGAAAATAAAGCTTGCTGGCATCTGTTGTGAAACGGAAGAGTCAGTCTTTAGTGTTTTCAATGAAGCTGGTGAGTTGCCTTTGGTTTTTTTGTTCTTTGAAGAAGTTTGAGATTTTGACGCCCACTCTTCGTGCCTTCGACTCTTCTTGGCTGAAGAATCGTTCTAAGAGTTCTTTGACTGTTCCTTTCATGGTTTCTAAGCTGTCTGTCGGGTTCTCAAGTGTTTCTGATCTGGTGTGAATGCCCATGTCGGTTGTGATGATGATTATTCCGATAGTCTTGAATAACATCCTGGCGGTTGCGACTGCGGCTTCGATTTCTTTGCATAATTCGTCGGTTTTTTCAAGTATGAAGTCGATTTCTCGGGAGTCTTGTTTCAATGTTGCGATTCTGCTGATTGATGTGGCTTCGCCTGTCTCTTGAACGGCCTCTTCGTCTATTCCGAGCGAAGCGTTGTGGAAATATGTGGCTGAGGTCTTTCCGAAGACCGCGATTAGTCTTTGCATGTCGTAGCGTGAAAGGTCGAATACCGTGTTAATCCCCAATGCTTGCATTCTTTCTCTGGTTTTTGTCCCGACGCCGATCAGTCGGCTCACAGGTAGTGGTGCTAGAAAAACTGTGACTTGTTCAGGTGTGACCACGGTTAGGCCATCGGGTTTTTTTGTGTCAGCCGCGATTTTTGCGACGAGTTTGTTGGGTCCTACACCGATTGAACACGTGAGTTTTTGTTGGCGAAGTATTTCATTCTTTACGTTTTCGGCCAGTCTGCGGCCCTCTTCAAAACTTCCATTTCCTTTCTGAGTCACGTCGAGATATGCTTCATCTATTCCAACTTGCTCACAACGGTCTGTAGAATCTTTCAAAATGTCCATGATTTTCCCGGAGATTTCCTCGTACAAGGCATAGTCCACTGGCAAGAAAACCGCGTTTGTGCCCTCTAGCTTTTTCTTGGCCATGAAAATGGGCAAACCTGATTTCACGCCGTATTTTCTGGCAATGTAGTTTGCAGTGCTTACCGCGCCACTGTCCTCAGTTCGTCCCGAATAAACACAGACTACAACAGGTCTATCCTTTATGGATGGGTTCCTCAACTCCTCGCACTGGGCAAAGAAATAGTCAAAGTCCACGAGCATGATTACCCTTGATACCAAAGGCTGCTGACCCATAGATGAAATTCCATATGAACATTTACGTCTTCTGTTGTAGAAGGATGCAAAGACTATTCATGGCTTTCTGAAACGTAAAACAGGGCAAAAAAAGGAGCCGATAGACGCAGTAGTCATATGCCTTGCAAGGTTTCTATGTGCACTTACAGCAAGATTAAGCGACAAAACTAATTGCTAAGAGGTCGAAGATACTTGAATAACTCCTTCTTCCTCATCCTATATTACAGAAAATCAGTCTGCCACGTCTTCCCCAACGTCCGTCATGTCTTCTCCTAATATGTCGGTTTCTATGGCTGAATCGTGGTATTCTCGTTCTTCGTTTTCGATTTCTTCCAGCGCCGCTTTCATAAGCTTTTTCATCTTGCGTTCCTCTATCCTTTTTAGGATTTCTTCGCGGCTCAAGTATCGTGATTGTGAGTTTGTGCCTGAAATGCCGTCGAACCATTCGCCGCCCAAGTCCAGTTTTCGTTCTGCAAGCATTACTCGGGTATCAGCGTTCTCTCGGCTAGTCTTATCATGATAATCGTCAACGTTTTTCAAGCCAATGAGCATTCCTCGCGTGTCATGAATTTCAATCGTGTGGAGGCTCTTCTTGGGGGGTATTATGTGGTAGGAGGTTTCGAAGCGGCATTCTGGACAGTAGAAACGTACATTGTTGAATTTCTTGTCGTGTCTGAGTCTGAATTTTTTCTGGCTGCATCTTGGGCAACCCGACTGTGCCCGCTGGGCTAATGCAGGGTTGTTGACACTGACCCATCTTAGGTATTGGGCTTCGTGCGAGCAGTCGTTCTCAATGTTTTGGAATTCAATCCAGTTGTGTTTTCGGCTTCTCCCACGTTTACGCATCGTCACAAGCGGTCACCACATAGAGCTCCAGGTTTTTTGCACATCGTGTTGTCCGACGTCAATTTCAACATCGGTTGACTAAGGATATAAAGTATACGAATTCACGTTGCGTGCCAACTTCCTCCGTGAAGGGACTTCAGCGAGCAGGTACGTTTGAATGTGGACTGCGCTGCCAAGCGTATGGCATCAGGGGATTATCACTTGAAGTGTTAACGTTTCTCCGTCGCGATTGTAGACTGCAACGTTCTTTTCATCCGTGAATGGGAAACCCACAATCATGAGTATAGGTCCAAAAAAGTGGTTCATGTCCGCGTGGGAGGGCGTGGTGTTTCCAGATGGATGAGAATGTGCTGTTCCGACAATAGAGAAATCCATAGGCAACATGCAAAGCGGAAGGTGGGCAAACCCCTGTCCATATCTTGCAAGAGGAGGCACGAGGAGCTCTGTGACTGTGATCAAATCCTTCTTTTTCACGCCTCTGAGAAGCAAGATTGTTTCCCTGGGGTAGACATGTTTGGCGCCTTCGAGAATTGTCTGCAGTAGGTCTGCGTTGATCGCAGTTTTAGTGTACTTTGACACAAGATCTCCAAAGCTCTTCGGGCTTAAGTGCCTTTCCAGCGTGCATTTGAAGAATCTTGAGGTGACATATTCCTCTTTGTTGTTGGGTCAGATGTAATGTGTCATCGTTGATCTGTGGAAACGTTTCAACGATGACTCCCCCTCGGTCTACGTTTTTACGTCAGATGTAATGTTGCTTTGTACGTCAGTTGTAATGTTGCATGCGAATTTTCATTGCTGACTCGCCATTTCTTTCACACGCATTCGTTGTGACGTTTTATGTGTGTGCGAACCTGGAAAAGGCAGAATGTGTCAGAGGATGATGCGGCTTGGGAGGCTTACTCGAATGCTTGTGCGCTCGAACGTGCGGAGGACTTATCCGCCTTCGAGAGAGTCAGTGTTCTATTTTTTGGTACTGCTGCTCGAGTGGTCGAGGGAATCGCATACACTTTTCATGTGGTCTTTTCTGTGTTCTTTCTATCTCTTGTCTAAAAGGAAGAAATCGTTCTCATGCGAGCCTAGAAGATTTTTCTTCTTTTTTCGTGCTTAGCCTTGTTCCTTAGCTCCTGGAAGATAGCGCCGAAAATCGAGTTGGGGGCGGGGTTGTCCTTGTGATTTTCGAGCATCGTAAGGCGATCCTTCAGGTCGAAAGGTTCGCCGTTCATTCGTTCACAGTATTTTCTCAGCTCGTCGTCGAATTGAGTCAAATCCCTCTGGGGCGTCGTTTTCACTTTTGGGTTTCTTTGCGTAAGTGAGCCTCCTCCTTTCTCTTAGTTTCTTCGACTCATCTGCGTCCACAATGCACCCACTGTGATAGTAGTAGCTAGCATGAGCCAGAAGAGTATGATCAGCGTGTGTGTAGCGTCTTGAAACAATTGTTCAAACATTGCGTATCGAATAAGAATCTCTTTTTGATGTTTAAAAGTCAGATTTCGGCGGTTAGAATGATGGCTTCTGGGCAATATGTCTGTGTGTGGAATATGCTGGGAGGCATGAAACGCTCTTCAGCTTCTTCGTCTTCGATTATGAGCCTCGATTCACGCTGCCCTTTTCACGTCTTTTGCAAGTCAGATGTGCGTGCATGTCGAATAGATCAGCTAATAGTACATTCTTAACGGGTTTCTGTTGTCCGATGCTAGTTTTACTTCGTGAGGGACCAGGATGCCTTGCCAATTCGGTTCGATTGTGCTCTTTCTGGAGGCTTTGATGTTGACGTTGTGAACTTGAAGGGCATAAGACATCGCGCGGTCCTGTGGGTTCTCTATTTGGAGCATCTGTTTCAGTGTTAGGTGCTCGAAAACTCGGCGTATTGGACGTAAAGAATTGCCGTGGCAAGAGATGGCTATGTTCCCCGGGTTCTTCTTCAGCCACTCCCTTAGTTGTGTCAGGAAGGGCAATGTGCGGTGCTCTACCATCTTCGGGCTTTCTCCTTCGGGCGGTGGAAAATCGTAGCCGCGATGAATCTTTGCGAACCATTCTGGCATTTCATTAGCAAGTTTCACCTTGCTCTTGCCCTGAAGTAGGCCATAGCAACGTTCGATAAGCCGGTCGTCCATGAAAACAGGGACGTCAGGATGTCTTTCTAGAACGATTTCAAGGGTCTTTCGAGCTCTTATCAGATGTGAAGTAAACGCAAAGTCAATTCTACTCCGTTTGAGTTGGTCTGCAATCTCGTGTGCCTGCGACAGCCCATTCGGGGTGAGCTGCGAGTCGCGCCAGCCCGAGAATATTCCCCTGCTGTTATCAGTCGTTTCCGCATGCCTGAACACAAAGAATCTGCAAATCATCAACGATCCACCCACACAACTAGTCAATCCTGCGAAGCAAGGGATATTTTTTTCCTCGCAGTTGAGACTCCTGATCGTGCCCCTAGACGCAAGCATGAGACTCCAGAGCGCTGAGGAAACCTAGGCCAGCAAACAAGGACAGCTACTTCATTGTGACTAGACTAATATTCACGCCAAAAAGCAATTAAGGATAGCCTTGTTTTTTCTTTTTGGATGTTTTCCACGTTGAATGCTTGGCGATTGCTGGAACTCGAAACGCACGATGCGTACATGAATATGGCGATAGACGAGGTCATCTTGAATGCCAGAATTGAAGGTCGAACAACGGATACTTTGAGACTATACCGTTGGAAGCGGTCTGCCGTTTCAATTGGCAGATTTCAAAAAGTCGAGAATGAGGTGCAATGGGAGAACTGTGCGGAACAAGGTGTCGATGTGGTGAGACGGATCACGGGCGGAGGCACGGTGTATCACGATGCAGAGGGTGAGATTACGTACAGCGTAGTGGCAGCTAAGGAGAGCTTGAAAGCAAACGACATAGGCGAGGTTTACGCAAGAATCTACTCTGGCTTAACCGCGGCTCTGGGCATTCTCGGTTTGGTTGCAGATTTTAACGAGGGCAATGTGAAGGCATGCCCTAACCTGACGGTCAACCGTAGAAAGATTTCTGGAAGCGCTCAGTGTCACAAATATGGAGTAGTACTGCAACATGGAACAATTCTAGCAAGAGTCAACCTTGAAAAAATGTTTAGGTGTCTACGTGTGCCTTGGGCTGAAAACTGCATGCAAGTTGTACGTGTAGCTAAAGATAAACTCACTTCGCTGCGAGATGAACTTGGCAAAGACGTTCCAAACGAAGAAATAAGTCGTGCCCTGGTAGAGGGCTTTCAGAGAGCTCTGGGCATGAAACTGAATGGGGGTATGTTGACGGCCTATGAGCGGGAGCTTGCAGAAAGACTCTACAGAGATAAATACGTTAAAGATGATTGGAATCTTCGAGGCGAAAGCAGCGACTTTGCGAGCGAGCCCATCTTTGTGAAGTGATGCCGTTGAGTGACATAATGCTTCGTGTTGTGTGATCGCTCGGTTCTGTGTTATACGAAAAGGCTTATTTGAAACGTGAGTGACCTCATTAGACTTTAGAGGAACCAAAGTAGGGTGAAGTGATGAGCCGCGTTTCAGAATATGAGCACAGGAAAAAACTGAACAAAATACGGGAAGACACCAACAAGAGAGTGAAAGACGTAAGAGATCATTTTGTGAAAATCGACAAGGTGAAGACAGAAGCGCTGAAGAAGGCGGAGGAGATAAGAGGATCAGCTGAAAGAGACATTGCAAAGCTGGAGGAAGAAATCAAAAAGTCAGACTTGACCGAAGACGTGAAGAAAGCACTCACATCAGACATCGCTCTGCTGAGAAAAGAGATCGAAGACAGGGCCGCTGAGCTGAGGACACGTCTCACAACGATTTCAATACCGCCCTGAGAACAGATATTTCACGACCGCGGAGACAATCGCGTCTCCCACAAACGCTTATTGTCCACATCTGACTCCCAAGGTCTTGGCGAGTCCCTTAAAATCTCTGTCATTCATCCACTCTGTCTTGAGGTACTGGCAAATCCTATCCTCCTTCAATCCCAGCCTCCTTGCTTCTTCGACCGCGTACCTGTAAGCTTCAACCTCAGTTGGTCTTTCCACGTAATCATAGCGGCTGTCAAAAAGCTCCCTTCCTTCCATGTACTGCTTCACGTGAACAAGCTCATGGATGACATCGAGGTAAACATCGGTTCTATTTCCCTCGTTCAAGTACCTTGAATTGACGAACAGATGTCCGTTTGACGGGTTGACTCCCATGTAGCCTGCCCACGTGAACTCGACCCTGAGACTGTGAAGCACCTGCTCTGTTTTCTCACCGAATATTCTCTTTACAGCTTCAACCTTCTCGAAACCCTTAAAAAACTCATCGAAGGGTTGCGCCGACCCTCTGAGTATCCTGTCAATGTGTAACCTTCGTGCCAATCTTAGAATTCTGAAAAAAAGGATTTCACGCCAATCCAAAGCTACGGACCCTCGTGTTATCTCGATGCTTCAAGTTTCGGTTCAGGAAGCTTCTAGCGTTTCTCGATTCTCCATTTGACGCCTTGAGGTGTGTCCTCTATAAGTATGCCCATGGCCCTGAGCTGCTGTCTGATATCGTCAGCCGTTTTCCAGTCTTTGGCCTTTCTTGCTTCTTCCCTTCTCATGATGAGCTGTTCTGCCTCCTTCGGCAGTTTCTCTTCTCTCTTGACTTCACCGATAACGCCGAGAACCTTGTCAAACTTGAGAATCAGCTCATGAACTTCGCGTGCCTCCTCTTTGCTGAGCTTGTTTACGTCAATCAGATTGTTGACTTCTCTTATGAAATCGAAGAGTGCAGCGAGAGCCACGCTTATATTCAGATCATCGTCCATAGCCCCTTCAAAACCGTTCCGTACCCTTTCGATATGCGACTGGAGCTGTTCTCCGCTGCCCTTGCCATCAGTGTCCAGGAGTCGGAGGACAAAGTTTGTAAGTCGCTCAACTGTGTTCTTGGCGGCTTCTAGACCTTCGAACGTGAAGTTGACCTGCTGCCTGTAATGCGTTGCCAGCAGAAGATATCGAATTGCCTTCGGGTCGTAACCTTTTGCTGTCAAATCCCGCACGGTGTAGTAGTTGCCCAGACTCTTGGCCATTCTTCTACCTTCGATGAGAAGATGCTCGTTGTGAAGCCAGTAATTCACGAATTTCTTTCCCGTGGCTGCTTCGCTTTGAGCGATTTCGTTTTCATGATGCGGGAACATGTTGTCTACGCCGCCACAGTGAATGTCCAGCGTTTCGCCCAAGTACTTCATTGACATGGCTGAGCACTCGATATGCCATCCGGGTCTTCCTTTTCCGAACTGCGTCTTCCAGAAGGCATCGCCGTCCTCTTCGCTCCATGCTTTCCATAGGGCGAAGTCTTGCGCCTCATCCTTGCCGTATTCGTCAACCTTTACTCTTGCACCCAGTTTGAGGTTTTCAACCTTAATGTTCGCAAGTTTCCCATAGTCTTTGAACTTTGAAATGTCATAGTAGATTGAGCCGTCCTCGCCTTTGTACGCATATCCTTTCTCCATCAGCTTCGTGATGAGAGCCACCATCTCCTGTATGTGCTCTGTCGCTTTCGGATAGTACTCGGCCTTTTCGATGTTCAGAGTTTCAACATCTTCAAAGAAAGCCTTTGCGTAACGTTCCGTGTATTCCTTGAGAGGGACACCGTTCTTCCTAGCACCGTTAATCGCCTTGTCGTCCACGTCCGTCAAGTTCATGACTTGAGTGACTTTGAAACCTTGGTACTCGAGCCACCTCCTTAGGAGATCTTCAAAAATAAATGCCCGAAAGTTACCTACATGTCCAAAGTCATAGACAGTCAGCCCACACGTGTACATCCTTACCTTTCCTTCTTCAATCGGAACAAACTTTTCCTTCTGGCGCGTTAGACTGTTGAAAAATCGGATACCCTCACTTTGAGACTCCATGAACTTTCCCAAGAAACTATCGAGCAAGGATATTTAAGCATTCTAGGGTGCCAATATCCAAGCAGGGTCTTACGGAACTAGGCATCCGTTCGTATAACCCGTCTGCTTCTTCAAGATTCGTTACCAAACAATGTCAATGTCACAAATGTCATTCATGGCGAACGTGGTGCTGTTCTGGAAAACCTTTTAACGGAACTAAGGGCAAACTATTCCTTCACACAAAAAAGAGGGGGATATTTTGACCGAAATCAAGAAAATAGCAGTTCTTGGCGCAGGTTTGATGGGTCACGGCATAGCCCAAGTGGCAGCCCAGATAGGCAAGTACGAGGTGAACCTCAGAGACATCGAACAGCGCTTCATTGACGGAGGTATGAACATGATTCGAGAAAGCCTCCAACGCTACGTCAAGAAAGGCCAACTCATAGAGTCAGACATGAACGATATACTCACAAGAATTCATCCCATGGTGGACTTGGAACAGGCTGTATGCGATGCGGACCTGATAATCGAGGCTGTCCCAGAAAACGTTGATCTAAAAAAGGCAATGTTCCGCGAAGTGGACAGTTGCGCTCGAGCCCACGCCATAATCGCCTCTAACACGTCTTCAGTGAGCATAACCGAAATAGCATCAGCCACCAAGCGACCTGAAAAAGTGTGCGGAATGCACTTTTTTAACCCGCCGCAGCTCATGAAGCTGATAGAAGTCATCAAAGGAGCAAGAACCTCGGACGAAACCATACAGACGATCCTAGATGTCGCGCATAAGATGGAGAAGGAAACCGTTCTCGTGAAAAAAGACTGCCCAGGTTTCATTGTGAACCGCATACTCATCCCAGCACTGAACGAGGCAGTCGCGATATATTGGGAAGGAATCGCAGACAGGGACGACATAGACAAGGCTATAAAACTCGGGCTGAATTGGCCGATGGGACCGCTCATGCTGGTCGACTACATAGGCTCAGACACTACGCTGGCAATAGCAGAAGTCCTCACACGAGAACTTGATCCAAAGTTCCACCCGACCAACGGACTGAAGCAAATGGCAAAAGCCCAGCTTCTCGGCAGGAAAACCGGCCTGGGTTTCTACGACTGGACACAAAAATGAACGATAGGGGATAGATCAATGGAATTCAAGTTCATAGCATACGATAAAAGTGAAGGAATAGCCACAATAACTCTCAATCGTCCTGAAGCACTGAACGCCTTCAGCAAAGAAGTCATAGAAGAAATTATGCACGCCTTGGAAGACGTTAAGAACGACGAAAACGTACGCGTCGTCGTGCTAACAGGAGCCGGCGAAAAAGCGTTCTCTGCAGGCGCCGACATTAAAGCCATGATCGGAATGACAGCCCTGAAAGCACGGGAACTATCACTGATGGGAGAAAGACTGTGCCTCTCACTGGAAAACCTTGAAAAGCCTGTCATCGCTGCCCTGAACGGATACGCCCTAGGCGGAGGCTTGGAAGTTGCCATGTCATGTGACCTCCGCATCGCATCCGAAAACGCCCGCGTGGGCCAGACGGAAATCAACATAGGCCTTATCCCAGGCTGGGGCGGAACCCAGAGACTCACGCGCTTGATCGGCAGGACGAAGGCGAAAGAACTCGTCTTCACAGGAAGGATGATCGACGCAAAAACAGCAGAGCAGCTCGGAATAGTAAACATGGTAGTGCCCGCCGACAAATTCAGGGAAACAGTACGACAGTTCGCACTGGAGCTCGCCTCAAAAGCACCTGTAGCCATCAGAGTGGCCAAGGCGCTGATCAACAAGGGCGCGGACATAAGCTTGGACTCAGCACTGGCACTCGAACGGGAAGGCTTCGCGGTTGTCGCCTCCACGGAAGACTTGAAAGAAGGAGTCTCAGCATTCACTGAAAAGAGAAAGCCAGCCTTCAAGGGCAGATAGCCCACTTCCAAAATCCCCTTTTTCCCAAGCTCATCGATTTCTCTGTGAGAATAGTATATCCTAATTCATCGGAAGGCCACATTCAACCATCGTGCATCGAATGGATGCTGTTTGGGAGGAAGAATGAACTTTACAGCTCGCCCCTGAAGAATCGAGGGGTGATCCACTCGTCTCTGTAATTACGTCATAGCGCGCGCGTTGTGTTGAAAGGGTTTGTTGACAAACCTTGAAAAAGCTGTAGACGCGGAGCGTGTTGACGGATATCTAGGTCGGGAGGTCCACATGGATACTCATGCGCGCTGGCCTCTGCTATTTTATGAGCAGAAAAGCGTATCTGTTCATCGTCTGCGAATAGTCTTGTAAGACTTCGATTGGGTAACCAAGCTGTCTTACGGTTGAAAAAACGTCAACAGCCATGGCTTCAGGGGGTGGACGTGCGGACTTCTTGTTCTTACATTTTATCCTTTCTTCTCCACAGTTCTTACACAGGCTACAGAAATCCATGAAGAGTAGGAACGTCTTTGGGTTGTCTGCAAGGAACACGTCACGCTCCAAACCAAGGAGTTTCTCATTGTTGTCTCTTGCCCATTCGTGCCGTTCCTCCGGGTCTTCAAGCTTCTTTTCAAAATGAACGATGGCGCCCTCGCTGTATTCGCTAAAGAAGCTCTTACATTCATCAACAGAGGGCGTGTTTGGGGGGCAACAAGCGATTTTTCCATATTCTGTGCAGCCGAACATGCATTTCATTCTGACCCATCTAGAAACCACAATGTTCTTCGGGTCAATCCACCTGAAATCCTCAAACTTGTGTTTGAGGAAAAGCTCTTCCAGTCGCCTTCGATCGCTCATCTAGGTCCAGCTCGAAATACAAGGATACGATTATGCTTGTGGCGTTCAAATAACTTTGCACTCTGCTTGCAGTAGGAAGTGTGAGGTCAAATAAGGTAGCGTTCCCCAACGGCTTTGACTTCTTCTCTGAACTATGAAGCTGGCTCGAATTTTCAAGATGGGTTCCCAGCGTTTTCCTCAAAAGTGATATATGTGGGCACTTCGAAAGGGCTGTGTCAAAGTTGCGTATTGACGAATGGAGGATGTGAATTGGATGAGCAAGCTGGTTATCTTCGGTCCGCCAGGTTCGGGCAAGGGCACCTACGCGTCCCGTCTACAGGCAAAATTGGGCGTAGACGTAATTTCCACGGGAGATCTCATGCGGGAGATAATGAAGCAAGACACTCACTTGGGCAGAAAGGTCAAGAGTTACGTTGAGAAAGGCCAACTCGTGCCTGACGAAGTCGTAGTGGAAGTGCTGAAGCAGCGCCTTGCTAGCTCCAAGAGCAAGAAAGGCTTCATACTAGACGGGTTTCCACGCACCATCGAACAGGCTGAAGCATTAGACAAACTCGTCAAAATAGACGGCATCATCCTGCTGACCGTACCAGATCGCATAATCATCGAACGACTCTCAAGCCGAAGAATATGCAAGAATTGTGGTGAAGTCTACAACATCCGATACTTAAAACCCAAGCGGGAAGAGGTCTGCGACAAGTGCGGCGGACAACTCTATCAACGCTCCGACGACAAACCCAACGTGATAAAAGATCGCATCGCAGTCTACGAGAAACAAACGCAACCCATCCTCAAACACTGCAAGGACAAAAATACTCCATTTGTCGAGTTCAACTGCGACAGCCTAGACATGCCGCCCGAAGCGGCAATCGAAAACATCATGAAACAACTCAAGCATTTGAATTTGGCCTAGACCTTCTTCAGAGAGCTATTGAACCGGCATCTGTCGCCATTTTCCGGTACAGCCTAGAAACTGCTCAGCCCCTGATTCTGCGAGTCTAGCAATGAAAAAACCATCACCGCTTGAGTCTAAAACAACCACGGATTGCGTACTCAAAAGCAGAGAATCGGAGGCCAACCTTCCATCTATACAACGCTGCAGGGAGTTTCTCGAAGGCCACGCTGAACCCTGTAAAAGGAAATTTAAGTACAACAAGAAAGGAGAGGGTTAAAAGTTGCCCATCTCGTTCTTGAATGCTTCCTTCAGACCCAGTCCCCAATCGTCCAAGGCCTTAAGTTTCCCGAGGAAGAACCTGAGAACCGGCGGTTCAGAAACGAACCTCAACCCCTTGACCAAGTCCCTGTGCTTGTACAGCCATTTTATCCTGTCAATCGCGTACTCTATGTGCGATACCGAGTAAACTCTTCTGGGCAAGGCCAGCCTCGTCAATTCTATGTCAGCGAAAACCTCTTTGCCCTCTTTGTCCCTGTCCATCGAAATCGTGCCTCGCTCCATGCTCCTTATCCCAGAAGCGATGTACAACGCCGCCGCTAACGCGCCCGAGGGATACTGGGACTGCGGAATGCTCGGTAGGAACTTCATCGCGTCAAGGTGACATGCCAAGCCGCCAGGAGGCGTCACCACTGGAACACCAGCCTTGACAAGCTTGTTAACGAAATACTTTATCTGCTCAACCGAGCAGCCTGCAACATCCGGGTCCACCATCTCCCTCATTCCAACAGACATGGCGCCGATTTCCCTCATTGACATTCCCCCGTAAGTGAAGAAACCCTCGTACACCGGCAGCCATGGTTGAACCTGCTCGAAAAGCTTCAGGTTGTTGGTGGCTATGCAGCCACCTCTGACGCACGTGTTCTTCCTACCGCTCATGTAGTAGATGTCAGCGATGCTGCACATCTCCTTAACAATCTCGGCAACCGTCTTGTTCTCATAGCCTTTTTCCCTCTGTCTTATGAGATAGGCGTTCTCGGAAATGAGGCTCCCGTCGAGGACAAGCATAAGTCCGTTTTCCACGCAGATCTGTTTAATCTCCTTGAGGTTCTTCATCGAGAAGGGCTGTCCGCCAATGAGGTTGGTGGTGGCTTCCATGCGGACGAAGCCTATCTTGTCCTTCCCGTACTTTTTGATGACGTTCCTGAGCTTGTTCGGGTCCATATTGCCTTTGAACGGGTTGCTGCTCTCCGTCTTTAGCGCATCGTCGTAGTAAATCTCCAGCACCTGCATGCCCTGCAGTTCGATATGCGCCTTCGTCGTCGTGAAATGATAGTTCGTCGGGATAACGCCGCCCGGCTTGGCGTAAACCTTGGCCAGAAGATGTTCAGCAGCCCTGCCTTGGTGGACGTTCATCACGTGTTTGTACCCTAGTACATCCTCCACTGCCTTGGCAAACTCGTAGAATGTCATGCTTCCAGCGTAGGCGTCGTCAGCCTTTATGAAACCTGCGAACTGGTTGTCGCTCATGGCGTTTACGCCGCTGTCCGTGAGCATGTCTAGGAAAATGTCCTTCGTCTTGAGCAGGAATGTGTTGTAACCTGCCTCTTCAATGGCTTTTAACCGTTCGTCAATGTGCACAAGCTGGATTTTCTGAACCATTCTCGCCTTGTGCATCTCGATCGGAATTTCTTCGCCGGTCGACAGTTTTATGGACATAACTTAAACCTCGCGAGCTTGCCAATATCTTATGTACATTTTATAATACTTTCGGTTATCCTGTTCTCCATAAGTCTTCCGGCTTTTTCCACCAAAACCTATATGAAAACCCGAAGACTGTCAGGTTTCTCGACACTTGAGGAGAGAACTGTCTTGCCCGACAAGAACGTGCTACTTCAAGACGCCGTGGGAAAACGCGTGCTCCTTCTAGGCAACGAGGCCATAGCCCGAGGCATCCTCGAAGCAGGCATAAGCGTTGTCACCACGTACCCAGGCACACCCGCATCCGAGATAGGTGATTCCATATCAGAAATCGCTTCTCAAGCAGGCTTGTACATGGAGTACTCGGTCAACGAGATGGTGGCCTTGGAAGTGGCTGCTGGAGCAGCGAACTCTGGGGTGAGAAGCCTCACGGCGATGAAACACGTTGGACTCAACGTTGCCGCCGACGCCTTAATGACCCTTGCCTACGCGGGCGTGAGAGCAAGCTGCGTAATCGTCACGGCGGACGATCCAGAGTGTTACAGCTCGCAGAACGAGCAGGATAACCGTTATTATGCGTTGCTCGCTAACCTCCCCTGCTTGGAACCTTCAGACCCTCAAGAAGCTAAGGAAATGACGGTGTACGCCGCTGAAATATCGGAGAAGCTCGAGCTACCGGTTCTGTTGAGAACGACGACGCGTGTGAGCCACACCCGCGGACCTGTCGAATATAGAGAACTGAGGAAGCCGAGCTTGAAGGGCGAATTCGTCAGAGACGCAAAACGCTTGATCATGGTTCCCGCCTACAGCAGACCCAAACACGACGTTCTGTTGACACAAACGGCGAAGGCTCTGGAAATCAGCGAGCAATCATCGCACAACAAAATCGTGCGAGAGGGACATGAAATCGGAATAATATCCTCTGGCGCGGCCTACAACTACGCCGTAGAAGCCGCGGACTTGCTCGGTCTCGGCGCGGGCATCCTTAAACTCGGCATGACTCACCCGCTTCCGGAGAAGATGATAGCGCGGTTCCTGAACAGCCACGAGAAGGTCGTCGTCGTGGAAGAGCTTGAACCCTACCTGGAGCTGCAGACGAAGGCCATAGCCAAAGACCACGCGCCCAACACGGACGTTCTCGGCAAATTGAAAGGACAACACTTTGCAAGGGCGGGAGAACTCACCACCCGGCTTGTTGCAGCTGGCCTGTCCAAGATAACCGGTAAAAAGGCTCCGATAGACTTCAAACAGATCGAGGAAAAATACGCGACGGCGGCCAAGGATTTGCCGTCAAGGCCTCCAATCCTCTGCGCGGGCTGTCCGCACAGAGCATCCTATTACGTTATCAAGAAGGTAGGCGGTGAAAGGGCCGTTTACCCTGACGATATAGGCTGCTATGCGTTGGGCATCGCTCCGCCTTTAGGCGTTGGGGACATCATGATTTGCATGGGGGCTAGCGTGGGAATGGCTCAGGGGATAAGCAGGGTGACGAGCAGGGACACGGTGGCGACGATTGGCGATTCAACGTTCTTCCACGGTGGCATTCCCGGATTGGTTAACGCCGTCTACAACAAGAGCAAAATAACCGTTGTCGTGCTGGACAATCTTGCAACGGCAATGACGGGGCATCAACCGCATCCGGGGACGGGTTCAACCGGCATGGGGGCATCAAGGGAGAGGGTGTTAATCGAAAGGGTAGCTGAGGGTTGCGGCGTCAAGTACGTCAGGGTCGTGAACCCCTTCAGAACTAGGAAGGCTGGCGCCGTGCTAAAGGAAGCTTTGCAGCAGACTGAGCCTTCGGTCGTGGTCTTTCGCGCTCCGTGCACTCTGATGGACGCGCGGGAGAAGAGGCGCAGAGGCGTCGGGGTGCCGCCTTCAAGAATAACTGAGAAGTGCACGAACTGCATGGCATGCGTGAGGCTTCTCGGGTGCCCCGCGATTGTGGTTGAAGGCGGCAAAGCGAGAATCGACGAGAGCACGTGCGCCGGTTGCGGACTGTGCATTTCTGTCTGCCCGTTTGGGGCGATACAGGGGAGTTGTGCAGAATGAGAGAGTACAACATAGTTCTTGCAGGAGTAGGCGGACAAGGCACCTTGCTAGCAGCGGAGGCCATAGGCGCGGCTGCGGTCAGGGACGCTTTGAACGTTCGCGTCAGCGAGATTCACGGCATGGCGCAGCGGGGGGGCGCCGTGGTTTCAAACGTGAGGATGGGTGAAGGCGCGTTCGCGTCAACAGTGCTTGACGGTCAGGCGGACGCACTGTTGGGGTTTGAGCCTCTGGAAACGGTGCGAAACCTGAGGTGTGCCTCAGAAAAGACCTTTGTAATAATGAATTCCGAGCGGGTTCCTCCGGCGGAGCTTTCGGCAAAGAACATCGCGTACCCAAGTGTCGAGGAGATTCTGGCGAGGGTTCACCTTTTCACGAGTCGGGTAGCTGTGATTGACGCGGCCAAGCTGGCTGCAAAAGCTGGAAGCAGGCTTGCCCAGAACAGCGTGTTGGTGGGGGCTTTGACCATGGTTGAAGGTTTTCCGGTGAAGACTGAGAGCGTTCTGGAGGCTTTGAGGGAGCTTGTTCCGAAGAAACAAGTGGAAGTAAACGTCAGGGCCTTCGAGCTCGGGCGGGAGAGTTTGAAGGCTAGGCGGGTTTAAGCGTCCTTAGCTTTTGCTTGTGTTTGCTCCGGTTTTTCGTTTTCCAGTATGGCTTTGATTATGCCTTGGAAAAGTTTCATGTCGGAGACGTTGACGACGGGGATTTGGATGCTCTTGTCGATTTCATAGAGTTTTTCGTACTTTGGGAATCGTGTGTAGCAGACTTGGCTTATAGGGAACTCTTTGTTCTTGATTTCGTGTTCGAAAGATTTGTCGTAGACTTCGAGGCAGAGTAGGTAGCCGTTTATCCAGTAGAGTCTGCTCACGCCGTAAGTTGCGGCGCACCAGACTATATTGCCGATTGAACGGTTGTCCAAGCCTAAGATGGTGGCCTTGTTGGTTGGGGTTACTTGCACGTCCATGGTTGTTTCACTGTGGGAAAGGTGTGTTGAGGACGTCTTTAACTTTGCCGCTTATTTTGGGTCCGAGTCCATGGACGGTTTCGGACCAGTCGTCTACGTTGATGAGGGCGTTGAGGGGTGTCTGGTAGGATTTCAGGATGGCAAGAGCTTTTTCTCTTCCGACGTTGGGCAGGCTGGCGACGAGGTATATCTGCGCGTCGGCCGTGGTTTCCACTCTTTTGAACGGGTGCACCGTCGGCGTGCGTTTCTCGACTATTTGTTCTTGGCGGGCGGCGACGTAGAGGAAGTCGACGGTTTCCTTGTAAGACGTAGTGTTTATGATTGCGACGCCGTTTCTTGCGAGGTTGAAGAGTGCTCCCCAGACGGCTGAGGGCTGGATTCGGCTGTACTTGTATATGACGGGTAGGTATCCTTCGAGGAGGATGAGGGATCTCGGGTAGACTTCCTTAAGTTTGAAAAGCTGTTCGAACAGAAATCTGTGCGTGAGGGTGTAGACGAAGTCGTGGACGGTTTTTCTTTCGACGGCACACTGGTCTGAGAGGATGTAGTCTCCTTTTTCGAGGGTTTCCGTCTTGACGTTGGCCCCACGTTCTACGAGGGCTTTGACGATTTTTGCGGCTGTGTTGGCTTCCCGGCTATCCACGATAATCGTCGGTTGTTCACGCTCACAGTTTTTCTTTTCTTTTAGGTAGGGCACGAGGGTTTCTGTTCCGGACATTTCATCAAGCTCCTTCAACGTATCTTCCGCTGTAGCGCTTATTGTCGTTTGCGTTTGTGAAAGAAGTGAAGACCACACATGCATATGGTTGATGTCTTTTCATTAGAGCTTGCAGCTAGGCTGAAAAGGTTTCATCTTGGATTTCGAGGCCTTGCTTTTGAGTACGCAATCCGTGTTTTTTTCGACTCAAACGGTTCATGGTTTAACACGTTTTTCAATGGGTGCGTGTCGGGGTATGTTTTTTCAGGTCGGGCTGTCGAGGTTGTGTTAAGTTAAGTCTTATATTAATGACCGTTAGAATAGAGGTGTGCCTCGTTTGTCGGAAAGTGTGCTCGATGAGGAAGACAATATTCAAGAAGCTTGAGGCTCAGGGGCTTATTACAAACTACAACCATTTGAGAAAGAACCTGCCCCCGAAACTTCCCGATAGAGTTTTCATCTGGGAGGAAACTCTGAGAGAGGGAGTTCAAGCTCCAGGAGTTTTTCTGACGTATGTTGAGAAAGTCAAGCTTGCCAAGATGATGGATGAGGTTGGCGTCAACATTATTAATGTTGGTTTCCCCGCGTTTTCTGAGGATGAGAAGAGCACTGTTAAGAGGATTGCCAACGAGGGCTACCAGCAGGCAACCCTCGCTGCTTCAGCGCGTGCCACTAAAAGTGACGTGGACGTTTGTTTAGAGTGTGGCATAAGAGAGATTCCAGTTTACACGCCTTTCAATGGTCTCAATCTGCAGCATAGACTGAAGACGACAAAGGATCAAGTCTTGAGGAAAACGGTTGAGTGCATCGAATATGCGAAGAAGCATGGAGTGACGGTGGATTTCGTTCTTGAGGACGGTTCAAGGACACCGTTGCAGGAGATTCTGCAGATTTTCGAAGCGGCGGTGAAGGCTGGTGCGGATAAACTGGTGATAGCAGATTCGGTCGGTTTCTTGAGGCCCTTGTCGATGCGCTATCTCATTTCTCATGTTAGAGAGGGTTTGTCACAGTTGGTGAAGAAGGATGTTCCTCTCTCAGTTCACTGTCACAATGATTTCGGCTTGGCGACTGCGAACAGCTTGGCGGCTGCGGAAGAAGGCGTTGCTTACTTGCACACATGCATAGCAGGATATGGCAAGAGAGCTGGATGTGCACCTTTGGAAGAAGTCTGCACAGCTCTGGAACTACTCTATGGTGTGGACACAGGCGTAGACTTGGACAAACTGTACAGGCTTTCGCAGCTCGCAGAAAAGGCCTTTGCTCTGCCCATCCAGTTTCACAAGCCTCTGATTGGAGAGAACGCTTTTTCATACGAAGAGGACGAGAACGTCAAAGACATCTTGGCCGACCCCCTGACGATTGAGCCTTTCCCCCCCGAGATTATCGGAAGAGAAACCTCGTTTTACCTCGGTAGACAAGCAGGGAAGAACCTCATTGCGAACCGTTTGGCACAAGTAGAAATCAATGCGACCCCCCTGCAGATAGAAGAGATTACCAGAAGAATCAAGGGAGCACACGAAAGTCTGGACAAAGGCGAAGCACAGATGACCTTCTATCAAATCAAGAAATTGATGAAAGAACTCAAAAAAGGCCTGACGGAAGAAGAGTTCTGGAAGATAGTTGAACAAGTCACGAGGCAGAAGCCAAAGCTTCCACAAGAAGCCAAAGCTACGCCCCCTTAATTCCCCAGAGTATTCCTGTGCACATTGGCGCAAAGGAAAAGAGAATTGGTTGCAGCATAGCTTCCGTGGCCAAAACGCGTGCATACAGGCTGGATACTTTTCATTTGGTTCTTGGTATGTCGTTCTGTGTTTATGTTTGATAGGTCTGTTCAGAAACCTATTCTTTCTTTTCCGCGTAGATGGTAATTTCAAAAGAATTGCACTTAGGACAGCGAGAACAAACTAAACCTTCAAGTGGAATCTGGAAGGTAGCTCCGCATTCCGGACATTCGCAATTAACCAGTTCTCCAGGCATGTTCTATTCCTTCTTTTCATTCTCGATTAACTTAGTAAGCGCGTGTTCTATGGCATGACTCCTATTCGCAAAAGTCGTGTCCTTCACTTTTCGGTCAATCCATTTCAGAAGGTCCTCGCTGACTGTGACCGCGATTCTTTTCTTAACCATGCTTTCCATAATCATCACGTTTTGACTATTACCGTTTATGTCCTCTAGTATGCAGTTATACACAATCATTATATAACAGTTACGATAGAAAAGGCAACCACGGACAAAAGGAGAAAAAGAAACATGGAGTTAAGAATTAAGCTAGACGAAAAGCTCACTGAAAAATTCAAGGTAGTCAAAGAACATCTTGGCGTGAAAGCTGACAAGAGCGTCTTGACGTTTCTGATTGGCAAGGAATACGACATAATTCAAGAGTCCCGGTATCGCAAGCTGTATGTGGAAAACGAGACTTACGACAAGGCAGAGAAAGAAGCTGAAGCCAGAGGCGTAACCGTTGACTTATTCGTGACGGAATTGGTTGAGAAACAGCTTAAGAAAACTGAGGAAGGTGTGAAGCATGGAAACTGAGATAGAATCGAGAACGCCGACTATGTTCTCTGCAAAGACGTTCAAGATTTGATGGGTGCATTGAAGGCATAAGGCAGAGTTTCAACATTCCCTTTCTTTTTTCTATCAAAGTTAGTTGCCCGCAAACAACTTTCTGACCGTGTTGTCTTTCTCAAGTTGCTTGATTTGACTGTAGAACCTGTCAGTTTTAGGTCATTGGTCAGTACGTCAAAAATATCGCCTTTGGTAACGTGAGAATCGAACCAAGCGTCAAACGGATCAACAACAATAGGTATGCCTCTATTGGAAATTGAAAGTTTCTTTGCTAAAGACAGGCAATTAACTGGAACTACCTTAGCCTCAAATGATGCTAAGGGTAAGGCAGTTGCAAAAGTAGCCAAACAAATAGCTGTCTCTACTGCAACATTTGAAAGAGCTAAGAAAATCATTGAGAAAGCTCCTGAAGAAGTTAAGAACAAAGTTCGCAGTGGCAAACAAAGTATCAATTACGCTTACCAGCAAGTTCAACGTGCGGAGAAACATTCTAATCCTCCCGACTTGCCCAAAGGAGAATTTGACATTTTATATGCTGATCCTCCTTGGAAATATGATTTTGCTGAAACGGATGGAACGGCCGATGTTCATTACAACGCGATGGAAACAAGCGAAATAACTGCGCTTCAAGTTCCTTGCGATAATCACCCACACTCACAGGATTAGAACCTGTGTCCTCGGCAATCATTCTATCGCTTAATTCAACATTCAGTTTGATGTATTCTTGAATAGCCCTTTTGTTCAAGTTCCTTGCGGTAATTCAGAAAGTTGGTGTAATTGTAGCAACTTTTTCTAAGACTCTTGGAAAGTTTAATATAGAACTAATCTACATAGCTATGTAACTGAACTACACTCGAATGTAGAAATGTGAAATGGTTGGCTAAACAATGGGGAAAAAGTGACCAAATAATCAGGCAGTATTGGAGAGACCAGAAAGCAGCTAAAAAGAAACAGAAGGTTTCTGAGAGTTGAGCACGTATGGGCAATCTGGCGACTTACATCGGCTCACGTCTTACGCTCGCGGCGGTTCTGCACCGTCATTTCCAGTTTACAGGCCTTATCGGTCAGGCGATTTACCAGCCCTAGTTCAGTATGCTCAAACTTCTGAAGGACGACAGGCTGCTGCAGATCAAGCCCGTGGCTGGAGCTTATCTGACCTTGTACGTTACGCTCTAACTCCTGAAGGTAAAGCGTATGCTGTACAGCAGATGCAGCAACAGAAAACACGTGACGAAAGCGTAAGCTTCTACATGAACCTAGGTTATCCGGATTATGCTGGAAAATATGATGTTTTCGCAATACCTGAAGGTTCCCGTGTAACAGGCATTAAAGAAACCACTGTCAGCACGTTGCCTAAAGGTTTCATTGGGCCGCCTGGCCCTGGAGAAACAACATCTATCCTGCAAGTGTCTTTCACATCAGACGTATTGGAGAAGCAACTGGAACAGCAGCCCGCGCCAGCTATGGTTCTGAAAGGAGCTGAAAGCCTGTTGCATCCTCTTAAGCTGCCTGTTCCAACTCTGCCGCAGATCAGCCAGAACATTCCAATTCCAGAGAAGGGCATAGCAGAAACTTTGATGGAGTTCACGATTGTTCCGTTGCTTCAGCGTGTAGGCTTGCCTGCCCCCCTCAACGTTTCAAGGTCATTGGTGAAGGCTGAACCTCGGGAAGTCAAGCCTTTAGCTTCTATTGCCGGATTAATCGCTCCTGGCGAAGTGTTGATTTACAGTGTTGGCAAACTGGCAGGCTACAAAACGCCTGAGTTGCCCCCTACACTATTGAGTTTTCAGGCGGAGAAAGCCTTGTCGTATGGTCCTGAATACGCTGCTGGCACGTTGCTAGGAGACATTTTGTTAGGGTATGGAATAGTCAAGGTTTCCAGAGGTCTATTTCCAGGTATAGGTGAAGAGTTCACTGGCTACGCAAAGACGGCGATAAGCAAAGTTGGAGACGTAGCCTATCAGAAAATCATTGAACCCGGCTTGGTGAAGCCACTGGCTAAAGATTTGCTTGGTGAAGAGGCTTTTCTGTATGGTCGTGCTGTTGAAGGTCAAACGCCTTATCAACTGTTGAGACTAGGCATAACGAAAGAGATCACAGCACCATTGTTTCATGGTTTTCTTGAAACTGTGCCGGAAAATTGGGCAAACATAGTAATGTTCACCAAAAGCGTTGTTGCACCCAACATCAAAGATTTAGGCGCGGTTCTTGAAACAAGCGTCATCTACCAACAGGTTCTAGTGCCAGTGGGCAGTTCTGCAAAACAAGTTTTCGTAGAGCCCTTTTCCGTAGGCATAGAACAAGCCACGTTTGCCGTGAAGGATCTGGGTTTCAGCGTGCGGTTCGGTTTAGCTGATGTGTATGAACGAACCCTTCAACCATTAGCTTCAGCCGTAGAAGATCAGGCAAGCGTCTTTAGGGGGGGAATGAGTTTTCTATCTCAAACCACACCCAACATTTTGTCACAGATAGATTTTGAGCCGATTGTAGGACCAGCCAGAACAGTTTTGACGTATGGAAAATCAGCGTTCAGTTATGGCAAAGGCTTCACAAGCTTCATGGAACAGGCTCCTTGGAGCGCGGAAACAACCATAGGAAAACCTGTTATCACAGCAACTGATGCTTTAGGAAAAGTTGAAAGGGCAGCAGCTCAGGGTTTCGAATCGGCTAGACAGACGCTTTTTGTTCCATTGAAATCAGAGGCTATAGCTGACATAGGAATGTTACGGTTCAGGGCAGACTTGTCTAAGGCTTTCATTCTTAAAGGGTTGCAGCTGGGCTTCAGTCCTTTCAAGCTGTTGCCAGAGCCTAAAACCATTATGAAGCCTTGGGGTTATCCAAGACAGAAAGCTATACAGTTTGACATTCCCAAGTTTGAACAGCCCAAGATCATGCGAACAGGCATAACGCCCATATCAACTGTTCAAACGGAAAACGTGATGAGCAACATTCAGAAGACCGACATAACGCCTAACCTAGTGCAATATGCTGGTCTAGCTTTTCCCGGCACAAGACAAAGAGGCCAAGATATTGAGGAAACAGATTATCTGCATTTTCCAACACAAGGATTCAACGTGTCAAGACTAGCGAAAACTGATTTGTCTCTTGGCAAGAGCTCCATATCCATCACTGATTTAGCAGCGTCACTTACGAATCTAGGTTCAGGCCTTGATTTAGGCATGGGAGTAAAAAGTGCAATGTCTATGCAGCAGAGTTCACAGCAGCTTGAAAGACAGATGGAACAGCAACAGCAAAAACTAGAAATGCTTAACCTACAGTTGCCAGGAATGGATCTGTTGGAAAAGGAGACGTTCAAGTTTCCAGTTATGCGGAGAAAAGGCAGTTGGGAAAAAGGGTTCATCTGGGAGTTTCCTGTTAAAGGACCGCGAGAAGTATGGAAAAAACTTCTGTAGTCACACTCTCCAAGTTTAGCGTTTACGCCCAGTTTGTCAAGGATCCTAAGTGTGTTCCAGCAGACTTGAATAACCATGACGTAAACTAGGGCATGGAGATAACTAGGCATTTCTGAGCAAATAAGGTGGGGGTCCAGACTCAAAATATCTGACTTAAGAAAGGAGCTGAATTCTAACCTATGTCACTAAGAAGAAAAGTGGCCGATGCATATCTGGCGAAACAAGGTCGTTACCATCCTCAACCACAACAACCACAAACAGACCTCAACACCATCTATCTAAGACAGCGTGCGCTAGAACCACAAAGACCACGCCGCCACTTTGCACCGCCAGAAAAGAAATCTACTCTCGAGGTTCTGCGTGAAGCCTCAGAGTTTCTGAAGAAGTGAAAGGCTTGGCATTTCTGCACTGAAAAGCCTAGGGTAAACCACTCAAAACATGCCTAGTCTTTCCATAGGATTAAGTTTCCTTTTCAGCTAGGCTCTTTCCCATCTTGCTTGTTTCGGCAAGGCCAGCGTAATAGTCAAGTGCTGGAAGGCTTAGACCCGTCCAACTTTTCAGGTCTATGTTCTTGTAGCCCTTCTGAAAGAATGTTGTGATCCGTGTTAGTCGGGAAAGGTGCGGGTAGTATAGGCCGGCTCGGTGCATGATGTTGTAACAGGTGCGTGGGCTGTATGGAAAGACTCTTTTCCCGTCAGGTGTTTCCTCTATCGCTTTTTTCAATAGTTCCATGCCGTAAGCTCTGAGAGGCAGCTCTAAGGGTGACGTGTTCACTGTTTTGGTTCTAACAAGGGTCGAAGGTACCTCGCTTAAATTCTGAGCGCATTTCTTACAGAACAAGGCTTTAGTGCTGTTGCGGTCCTGGCAAGCGGGACATATCTTCAGGTGTTTTGCCTTCTTGAATCTAGGACCAACTTCCCAAACAATCTTAGTCTTTGTAATGGTGAATTGTTCCTTTAAGGTTCTGGCGCCTTCACCCTTTCTTACTGCCGAATAGAACAGTAGAATAGCATAAGCTTTATGTTTCTCCTGTTTGAACTGTCCGTGTTCAATGGCTTCTTGGAATTCTTCGTCTGTGAGGGGTCGTTGAATCTTGCCGTGTACCAGCTCACCCTTATCATTCATTACAAGCGGGTTCTGAGCGTTGCGATACCAAGGCATTTTATCATGTCTCCTTTTGCCTATTGCGTAGATAAAAGGCAAGTACCATGCTTCTTTCCCTAATGGCTGGCGATTTGGCTAGCGAAGTTATCTTATATATATGTAGAATCATTAACCAAACCTCGTTAGCTCAGGAAGTTTCAGGTTCGGGTAACTTTCCAAAATCAAGGCGTGACTGTCTTTAGAGATTGCATCCCATTTCTCCATAACAAGAGCCAAGGCCATATCTTCATAGGCATCACGCAGGGGTTTGTACCACGTGAAGAATGACTCTGGCATTTTACAGTTGTACGTGTCCTCCCAACATTTCCTTACGCCTGAATGTTTCAAGTCTGCATGTAACCAAAACTTATAACCCGTTGCTGTTCTGGTCCATGTGGCTTCATGGGTGTGACTGCGGTCACCGTTAATCTTGGCTATGCGAACAGTGAAGGCAGAAGGGAACCGTCTGAGTTTACGCAGTACCCATTCCGGGCTCGGTGTGCTACCGACAAGAGAGGCTAAGTGTGTACGTGCAACGTTCAAGTATTTGATAAAGGCTTCAATGAACGGGTCATGAAATGCTAGGGCAAACAACCAGAGACCCATGTCTTCCCAAACTATGAAAGGCACGCGTTTCATGCCGGTTGCTTCTATCTCTTTTATCTTCTGGAAAAACTGGCTAGGATGAAACACTATGAACTCTTTCAGTTTCTCCCAGGCTTGCTCCTCAGTTATGTGATAGATACGCTGCAGGACCTCGACGCATGCTTTAAAGTCATAGGTGCTTTTGCCGTAACCCAGCGGTGCATAGGTTATGAAGATGTAGAATTCTTCCGGTGGATAGTAAGCGTCCAGTATCTTTTTTGCCATTATGAAGTTTGTTCTGATCGGCTGAACCTGCATTACTGTAGGCATGGTTTGTGGTTCTATGCTTGTTTTCATACCCATGCGATTATTCGCCTCCCTTTTCCACTTCATGCGGTGCCTTAATGGTGATTCCACGTTTGCTGCATTCCAATATGATTAGCTTCAGGAATTGGTAGTTGCTACTTTTCAGGACCGGTATTTCCTTTGAGGTATTCAACATTCTATCGGTTTCGCTGAGTCCTTGATATGCTCGCATATGACTGAGTGTTACTTCTGTTTCCTTTGCGAATTTTTCAGCCAGTTCTATGATCTCGCGTGACTCTGTTAGAACAGCCAGGTCTTTCAATGCGTCGAAACATCCATGTTCGTCACCGTTTGACCTTCTAATGAGTGCTATGCTCAATTGAATCTGTATGGCTGAAAGGCCTGGAGGCTGCCAGTACCGGTCTTTATCATAACTCACAGTGTGATCCCTCGATTATTCTCTTCAAATTCCTTGTCTATTAGAGCACTCTCGGCAAGGTAAGAGGCGTGAGCTTCAGCATAATGCTTCTCACATAGCGGAACGTACATGCACAGCCCATCATCAGGTTTACCCATCATTTTACGCAGCGCCTGCAAATCGAAACTTCGCGTCAGGTGTGTCAAGTTTTGGCAGCCAGGTTGGCGGCATATCAGCGGATTCTTCCAATAGTAGAGATTTACCATGTCAGCTTCGCGCTTAGTGCCTACGATTTCGTTTGTCTCATAGCTTCTGTGGTTGAACTCTATTTTTTCTTGCTCGGTCAAAATCTTTTCTGAAGTCATGTTGAGACTCTCCTTTGCTGGGCTTTCTCTTTTTTCATTCTTCTCAGCAAATTGCAAGATTGGCATCTGCCACTACTTTTTGATGCAAATCTCCCAATTCCACGTCCACAATCCTTGCAGAACAGATCTCTTTTGTCCCAAACAAAGAATTGAGGATGATCCCCTAGCACTTCGTGACTTGAAAGGCCAGCCTCGCTAATGATTTCATCCGCGATTCTTTCCGCTTCCTTTTCAGTTTCGCGCCGAAATGTGATGGACAAGACCTTTATCCCAAACCGTTTTCTTATCATGTCTTGAAGTTTGTTATCGTGAGCTTGCCAAGAGCTCTCAGTCTTAGCATATAAGAAAACAAGCAACTGTCTGTCTGGAAAGAGAAAGCTTGAAGCTGTTGCATGAACATCTCCCTCAAGAAGACTGTTCAGTATGTCCTTGTTAAGTAAACGAATTTGTTGGCCGTCAACAAACCCTGTTTTTTCAAGCAGCATTTGCAGGATAATGGTTTCCATTGTTGTGTGCTCTGGGCACATTACCGTGTTTCTACCTCCTTTTCTTTCAGCTCCTGTTCTTCAAACTCTCCGCACGTTTTAGCGCAAGGGTTAGTCGGCAAAACACAATTAGGATCACCTGGGAAGTTGCAAGCTCCGGTATGCCATTTCTTACAATGTCCACAAACAATGCTGACCCCTTCTAAACTTGCTTCAAGTCTAGCGCGCTCTCGTTCTGTGTCAGCCGTGTCAGCCGTGCCGTTAGTTGAAACTTTCTTTTGCCCTTCATTTTTTCCAAAATCTCTTTGAGAGGGTAATAAAGTTTGAGAAGTCGACACAGACGGCACGACTGACACAGAAATTTTTATGTAACGCCATGCTGCTAGAGGGTTACTTTTCTCTGTTGGTCTAATCCTAGTGCGCTCGGCTCCATTACAAAACTCTTGCATGGTTTTAGTGAAAACGGCTGGAGGCACAGTCTGTAGTTTTTCGACAAGGCAATAGTTTATGAAGGCTCTATAAAGCTGATCACCAAATACATAGTCAGTGTGTTCATTTGTTACTTGGATTTTTTCAGTTATGAAGGCTTGCGCGCTGTTGCTGAGTCTTACATAGGTTTTCTCTGTTTCCTCTTGGCTCATGGTTTCCGTAAAATCCTTTTGGGTTTCTAGACGTTTTAGGCCAGTAAGAGCATAGTTCAGGAAACCGCTAAGTTCTGTTGGAGTAGTCAATTTTTCGATTATGTGCTTATCTGCGTTTTTGCCAATGAAGAGATTTTTAAATTCTAGTATACTGAACCTTATGTAGAATGCTAGGCATGCTTCTGTGTTGGGTATTGGAGGTATGCGGTTACAGCTAAACATGAGTTTTGCGTAGTTGTCGAAGTAAAAGGGATCCTTGTGTTTGTGTTCTCCTGGGAGTCTGTCGCCTCCAACTATCATTTTGAAGGTTCCAGTGTTCGCTAGTTCCTTGCTGGGTAGGTCCGCGCTTATGTTGGACAGCTTATGATGTAGCTCTGCAAGGCTGAAACGGTTATAGCATAAGCTCTGTATTGTTTGGTTGCTTATGTTGTCCTTGCCTAATAGGGCTGTGATTAGCTCCAGAAGTTTTGATTTGCCATTTCTTCCTATGCCAACAAGCAAGAGGCATTTATGGTATATGATTTTTCTGAGTAGTGAATAGCCTATGTATTCTTGCAAAGCTGTTTGTTTCTTTGTGTCAGGTAGGATTTGGCTTAGAAACTTCATTATTTCGGGGCATTGAGCGTTAACGTCATATTTGACTGGTAATTTCTCAGTGAGGTAAAAGCTAGGGCTGAAAGGTTTTAGCTCTCCAATCAACACGTTTAGTATCCCGTTTCCTACGGCTATAAGCTCAGGGACCACGTTCATTTTTACTATGGAAACACTGTGTTTGATAAAATTCTCAATTTCCACGTAATAGTGGGTTTTGGTGTTTTCATCCAGCCGTTTGACTATTTCCCTTTTGATTAGTCGCTCGGTCTTGTCGCAACTGTAGACGCCTTCTTTCTCCACGTAATAATAGAGTACACCGCTTTCGCTGTCAACAATGAAGATATAATCTTCCTTAATATCCTTGGCTAGAATGATAGGGTTTATTTCTGACTGCGTAAGGATTTTTTCATTCAGCAATCCTTGAGAAACCGCAATCTGCAAGATTTGTTTAAACTTTTGACCGCGTAGAGCTCCCTTTTTTGCCTGTTCACATTGAATAACGCCTTCTTTCATAGCAAGGTACTGAAGCGCACCACCTCCACTATTGTGACGGAAACAGAACCATTGGTTTGTTCTAATGTTTACGTGGAAGTTTTTTTCTGTTGTGCTGTCATGGAAAGGATGCGGTCCCTGGTATTCGTCAGGATTCAGCTTATTCAATTTTGATAGGTCGACAAGTTTTTCCAGTTGAAAACCATATGTATCAAGTTGATTCTGGCTTTCAGTCTCTTCACTCAGTTTGAATCCATGCTTACGGAGAACATCGTAGAAAACTTCCTCTATGTTTTCAACTTCTGTGGGTGAATTGTCGTTTAAATTCGTGTAACCCATGCTAGGAGGCATGAGGCACACTTTCTTTTCACCCAACAACTCAAGAGCTACAACATCATGGAACGTGCCTTCCGTCTTAGGCTTCGTTCTACTCCAATAAACCTGATGTATGCCCTTGTTAACCGTTCGATGTGTCTGCGTGATTGGAAACTCTTTAAGCAGTTCTTCACCTTTAGCCTTAGCTTCATCCGTTAAATCCTTGCCCTTCTTATCATGATCTATGACAGCTAGGTACAAACCGTTTTTCGCTTGCGTCCCAAGTACAACAGCTATGGCATTGGCACTATTCCAGTCTAAACCGTCAAATTCTCCATCTGTCTGCGGTTCAGTTTCCCATTTAGCCCACGATAAAACATAGGGCTTCTTGTCGTATTCTCCGTTGTCTTTTTTGCTGAGTTTAAAGGGAATGATAGGTATGCCCAGTTCATGGTACGCTTGTGCTGCAGCTTTAATGTCGGTGGCTATAGGCTTCGGTTCTTCTTTGTCTTCAGTCAAAAGGAAGAAACTCCTAGCTCGGCTGCTTCAATGCTTGCCTGTAAATCTTATGTTCTCCAAAAAGCCAATAGCTGAATTTGTAGCTGGGTCCGTGATAGCGTTTTTCGATGATAGCGTTGTTAGCTTTGAGAATGTCCAGGGCCCGGGTCCAGTTCTCTTCTAGGTTTTGGGGTTCATACGCGACGTCATATGCTCCGATTTTCTGTCCTGTTTGCGGTTCAAACAGGAGACAAAGAAACGTTTGCTCGACAACTGCTGGAGTTTGTGGTTTAGGCTGGCTCTTTTCCTTGGCTTCTCCTGGTTCAAGCGTTCTCAACAGTCCCTCGCAGACTATGACCATGTTTTGACTTTGGTCCCGGGCAGCAACGATAAAATCTATTAATGCCTCTCTTTCAGTCATGGAGTTTTCTCAGACTCCTTAGGTTTCTCTTCTAGATGCTCGATAAGGAAGTCAACAATTTTTCTAGCGACTTCCTTTAACTCTGCATCGGTGGATGTATCACTCATGCAGTCTGACACTCCATTTGTTTTTGAAAGTCGATTCGTTGCCGGAGGTCTTGCGCGATTAAGTCCATAGACTTCAAAATGACTTCTAAAGGTGTGTCCTTTGAGAAAACGATGGCTGCTCTTGCATTACATATTAAGTCAAGTTCTGCACCTAATTCGGCTCGGACTTCTTTAGGAAAGTAATATTGGCCTTGCGGATTCGATTTGACTGTGAACTTTACCATTTTTCTTATGTCCTAGTACAAATTCTTTATAGGTGTAGATGTAGTTGTAGCGATACGGGGTATTTTGCGGTGATTCAGGCACTCAAAACACAGATAGTTTATGAAACAAACGCGGATTATGAAAAAAGCTATGAAAATATCTGTGCAAATGTAATGATGAAAGCAGAAAAAACCCAAAAAGGTCTTATCTGGTTCATGTTCAGGAAAACGAATACAGCGTTTATGCTTTCTCCTAATGGGAAATTACAGGTAAAATGGAATGATTCAGAAGAGAAAATAGTTCTTCTGAAACTACTTCAAAACGTGCTAGTTCCAACTCAGGGACAGAAACTTGAGATACAGCCTTCAAGACAACAGGTTTGGGTAACTTATCCTGCTCCACAAGATTTTAAACTTTATTGGTGCGAAGAAAAGACGGAATATAGTCAGACAAAAGAAACAAACATAGGCAAAACGGCGATAGACCGAGTTTTAGCTGAAGTCCATACATCCATGAATCAAGGAAATTATCCGGATGCATGGGACGCGATGCTCGTTCTTGCCAGTACACCCGGAAACATCGAGCGTGAAACCATTGACAAATTAATCAAGGAAAAGGAGCTTCAAGTCCAACTCTTGAACGAAGTTAGCTACTATACTGCTACAGAAAAAATAATTGGAAGGCGCCAGTTCTTCTACGGACCAAACGGTTTTATGAAACACCAATGCGACAAACTGTATGAAGAAATCATGTCCAAACTGAAACTCTATCGCTATCTACACTAGCTAGAGTTTGTTTGCGTCTGATGAAAGAATCACTTCTACATATTTCTGAACTGGAAAGGTAGGGTATTTGTGAAAGTCTATTCCTTCTTACTCTGTGCCTTCCTTAGCATTTCCTGACCTTCCGGCGAACGCAGAATGTCCATTATGTTCGTCGTTAAGCCTTCCTTAGCTGCCTTCAATTCTTCCTGTAAAACTTTAATCTGAGCTGCCTGTGTTTCAATGGTTTTCTCTGTTTCTGAAGGCGTGTTCGATTCAAGTCTCAGGAACGGCATGGCCTTTTCCATGTATAATTTTCTGTAAAATTCTGGGTCTGTAGGACGATAAGAACCGTCAACGCCTGGGCCAGCGTGACCCATCAGATAATCAACGTTTTCAAAACCCATTTGAGCAGCATACTTCCTGAAGAACTTTCTGAGACAGTACATTTTTATTTGGGCTGGCCTATGTGCTTTCTTCTGTTCGTAAGACATGACTTTCTTATCACGCAGTATTCTGACAGCCTTTCTGAACAGCGAGCTGAAAGTGTTGTATTTCATCGGTTGCTCTGTGCCATAATTAACGAATACGTAACTATCAGGCTTCAGGTCTCTCCTTGTGTTTAAGTAATTCTTTAATGCGTTAACAGCGTCTTCACCAAGGAAACTGATGTATGCATGGTAGGCGCCTTTCGTGTTTTCCTCACGAATCTTTACTAGAAGTGGAATCTTGTCTTGTGAAAGGTCTGGTTCTAGGTCGCTGATCCTGAGGCCGCAGAGTGTTGAAGGTCGTATTCCGCTTTGGGACATCATGCTATAGAATGCGCGTTCACGTGGTGCGCTAATGTTGAGTACATGGACAATCTCGTCTTTGCTGATGTCTCTGTTATGATAAACAACTCTCCTGCAAATTGACCCAATAAAGTCTAATGGAAAATTAGAATATTTGAAAAAGCTCTGCACAGACTTCACGTAGTCACCAATCGAGCTGCTGGCGTACTCTTGCCGCAACAGTTGACTTTTCCAAGCGTTCAAGGCTTGCGCGTATTTTCTGCGAAACTGTTTCTCTGGCAGCGTGTCAAAGTCTCGTTCAATGTCTTCTACTTTTGAATCTATGAACTTCAGGAAGCAGTCAAACGAGTATCGATAAAGACCTTCTGTGTTCTTCGAACCTGAATGACCCATAGCCACACTGTCAAGCCATGTTTGAACTAAATCTGTCTTGTACATGCGTGTTTACCTAATGGCTATAGAGTAGCAACTAGGATATAAAGATAACTGTGTGTTTATTTGCTTCTTGGTATGTAGATTCCGTTAGGGTCTATCGCTCTCAGAGGCGCCAGTTCCTCACACATAGGTAACTCTGTTGTGGGCACATCTTTTGGTACAATCAGGTCAAACTCCGTGTTTTCCAGCACTTGCTGAACAGATACACGAGGATGAACCGTGGCCAGTCTGATGCGCTTCGTCGTTGGTTCAAAGTCCATTTGACAAAGATTTGTCACTACTAACGAAGGGCCGCCGCCTAGCAAGCCTGTTCTTTCTCTAGCTTCAGGCCCATCTAGGAATCCTGGACTTGTCAGGTAGTCGAGCTTTTTGACCATCTTCCTCTTCTCATGCGTCATTATGATTACTGTGCGCCGCGCTGAGGACATTATGTCGTTTCCTCCCCCGCTTCCGGGCAGTCTGACGGTTGGTTTTTCAAAGCTTCCGATGTAGGTTGTGTTCAGGTTTCCGTACATGTCAATCTGGGCGGCGCCCACAAAGCCAACGTCCACGTGTCCTCCCTGGAGCATGAGTCCTAATGTTTCGATCAAGCCTATGGCGGCTGACGCGCGGTGACCAAGGCGGGAGTCAGCTATTGACAGTGCCACATCCTTGGCGTTTGAATCTATGAAGCCAGCTTCAAAAACGATTCTTGCCCCTGGTGCGTGCGTTCTCTTAGCCAGCAAAGCTGCAATCATGGGCAAACCTGTGCCGACGAAGACGACTTCGCAGTTCTTTATCGCTCTTGATCCGCAGACCGCCATTAGTTCAAGGGTAGAGAATTCATCTATTCTTGCGAGTTTTCCAATCATATTCATCCTTCCATCTCAATAGGCGAACGGTTTCTTTGCTCTGAACTTCATGAGCCGTTCAATCCCTATCTTGGTGAGGAATTCAATGTGGTCCTTTGGGCCTGTTATGAATTCGTTGCAGTATTTTTGCCATCCTTCTTCGCTCTTGCACTGTTCGTAATACATGCGTATGTGTTCCATGTCGTAGTCATAATAGTTGTAGACCATCATGGGAAATGAACCCCACGGGCACTCAACCACATGCGTGACATAGATGTTAGGTATCACCGTTTGATCTGGCTCAGACCGAATGAGTTCTGTGTCGACGATTTCTTCGGCCAACACTATCAACTTCTTGCCGGCTCTAGCGCCTTCCACATCCTCCCCTTTGATGCCGTCGATCTGAGCGTTTCCCTCTACGTCCACACGCGAGGCGTGTACAATGCTGAAGTCAGGTCGAACTGAAGGGACGAGTACGACTTTTTCTCCGCTGAACGGGCAGTCGATGATTTCTGCCTTCTTGGTTCTGAAACGCTTCTTCGCCAGGACGTCAGTTCCGAGCATGCTTTTAAGAGGCATGAAAGGGACGCCGAGCGCGCCGCCAAGGAACCGCAATGCCATGGCCAAGTTCGAGTAGTCTTCAATCTCTATTGCAGCTTCGCGAACTCTGCGTTGAATATTGGGTACCAAACCTATGCCTTCGATGGCAAAAAAAGCCATTTCAATACGTGAAACGACCTTTGCCCCGCATAGTATGTCCAAATCCATCTCAGAACCGCACGTGTACAGGGTTAGACCGTGCTTCTTCTGCCTTACGAGTTCATGCGCGAAGGCCATGGGGGGACGCTGAAAACCGAAGCCTCCCCAGAAGAGATGAGCCCCGTCAGGAACAAGCTTTACAGCTTCCTTGAGCGTTATTCTCTTGTCTTCCACAGACGCCTCAACCAACATTTTCACCAGCAATATGCCAACATAATCGTGCATCCCCCACATAGATTTTTCGACTTACAAAACCCAAAACTCATGCCCAGAACATGGGCTTCGCAAATAAGCCTTTCTTGTTTGGATCTCAAAACCTATTTTGAGAGGCTTCGGCCTTGTTCTTTCTGATTATCCAATCCGTCAGATCATTTAGAGTGCCCGCACTTTTCCAACGAAACCTGGCTTTTGACCGTCAATAGCTCCGCAGGAGTCAGGTCTTCTGGAAAGTTGTAGGCCGGCCCACTGGGTTTCTCATTATAAAACGGGCGATTGCAATGCGGACAACCCGAGGTGACGAAAGGTTCTCCGGTTCTTATGATATGCAGCAATCTGCTCTTGCTGATTCCTAAACCAGCAATATGGCCTTCGTCGTCAAAATCCATTTGCTCGTACCTCACGATTTTTCGAACCACCAAGTGTCTTGCAATCTGAATTCGTCTGTACTGCTCAATCGGTGGCTGCATTTTATTTCCCAAAATCGTTCCCGATATAGGTGTGAAAGCAAAGAGCGCCGGGAAAACCGCAATGTCCACGCATTCTTGGATTGCTCTGACCATTTCTTTCTCAGTCTCGCCTAAACCGACAATTAAGTGCGTGCTCACATTGCCCTTTCCGAAAACCTGGCTTGCCTGAACTAGAAGCTGCCATTGCTTCTCCCAGCAGTATGGTCCCCCGGCATTGGCTCCTTTTGTCGCATCAAAAACCTCTCTTGTTGCAGCATCCAAAGGTATGCCTATCCTCTCGACGCCTGCTCTCGCCAACAGATGCATGTCTTCGGGGCGCAGAGGTTGACAAGAAACCGAGATCGGCACTTTCACAGAATGATTGATTGCGCACGCGATGGCATGCAAGTCCTTGAAAGCTTGTGGATAATTCAATGCTTGGATGCATATCCGCCTGATTCTGCCGATCGTAACAGCACTAACGACCCTTTGCAGCACTTCCTGGGTTTCGTACGCAGGCCAGGAAACTCTTGAGAGCATATCCGCTCTTCCTGTGCTCGTCCGAGCTTGCGGGCAGAACCTGCAGTTCGCAGTACATTTTCCTTGATGGTATGTCATCAAGTAGGCTGTAGTCGGGGCAGAATCAAGCTTTGCAGTTGCCAAACCCAAGACGATGGCGGAACCGAGAGAAGCGCGAATCCGATCAGGCAAGCTCACATGCAAGTCAACAATTCCCATAATATGTCCCTGTGTAGGGTCTTTTCGTTGTGCCTTATCATCCATTGCGTGAAATGTCATCTGATACTATAAAGTCTTATCGAGAAAAAAGCGTTTTAACCATACCTAAATAAACTTGACCGCCTTCAACAAGGATAAGATTTGCCCACGAGGTTCGGCGTTGAGATGTCAGTCAAAGAAATGAGTTGTGAAGAAATCGATCAGTTTCTTACTTGCGCAAGGATTGGCAGGCTTGGCATCCTTGTTGATGGCGGACCGTACGTGATTCCAATGGGGTTTGCTTACGACGGCAAAAAGGTGTTCTTTCATACGTGCTGCAAGGGTATGAAGATAGAAGCTCTTAGAAAGGATCCTAGAGTCTGCTTTGAAGTTGACGAGGCCTTGTCTGATGCAACAATGTCCAAGAGCGTAATGGTATTTGGGACCGCAGAACTCATTGAGGATGAAAAGTTGATGATACCGTATCTGCAGAGACTAATCGACAAATACAGGATTCCGCTGAGTTTCGATGATTACATGCGCAAGCCCGGAAGAAACCGGGAGAACGAACTCAAGGCAGTAAGGATATGCCTCATCACTCCAATCAAGATGACGGGCAGAAAAATGCTTCCTAAAGAAGTGTTGCATCCTGGTTTCAAATAACCTCGTTGGAGAATCCTTGAACAACTGGTGGGCTAGTAGGCCGATTGCTTGTTGGCGTATTCTGGTTTTGTTCGAAATATGGCGTTAAGATACGTGTTTTTGGCTAAGGATTCAGGATTCACAAACGATTTATCTGTGCCGAGACAAAGCCAGAAGGCAGGTGCATGTACTTGCGCAGGTCAAAGTTGGAGACTTACGAGGCAATACTGGGTGCTATTGTCAAAAGGCCCCAGAAGATTGACAGGCTTGCCTACAAAGTGAACCTCGACTGCATTGCTCTAAAGAGAGATATGGACTTCCTAGTAGAAAACGGGCTTGTTGAAGAACGATTCCTACAGAGAGGAACGTCATATGCCGCAACCGAGAGAGGGATATCGGTCTTCAAGACTCTTGACTTCCAGAAATACTTCAAGAAAATACAGGATACTCTCATCGCGATAGATGAAGCAATGAAAGTTATCCCGGAAGTCTCGAAACGCAAAGAGAAATCTGAGAACGAGCTGCCCGACGAAAAGTATTAAACAGTTGACAGCGCCTTCCATACGAAGAATCATGAAGCATCCTTCCCCTGACGCAGTATGGCGCATGAATGACGAGGAAATTTCAGCCTTCCTTGACAATGAGTTATCACTTCTCAGAACTAGAAAGATCCGGTTCTATGCCCCGAGCTTCATGCACTACAAGACGACTTGTTACAGTTCATCACCAACAGATTTTCCAACAATTTCTGTGACTGGGAAGCGCTGCGCGCTCAAATGCAAGCACTGCGGCGGGCAAGTTCTTAAGACGATGTATCCTGCCAATTCTTCTGAGCAATTGTTCGAACTGTGCGTCAAACTGAAGAAGGAAGGTGCCTTGGGATGTTTGATAAGCGGAGGGTGCCTGCCTGACGGTTCAGTGCCCCTTGGGGAGTTCATCGATGGAATTGAAAAAGTCAAGCAGGAATTAGGCCTGACCATTTTAGTGCACACTGGAATAATCGACGAGTCCATGGCTGCAGCGTTGGCAAAGGCCAAGGTGGATTCAGCCCTAATCGACATCATCGGTTCAGACGAGACGATAAGGGAAGTTTACAACCTTAACCTCACGGTCAAGGATTACAAACGCTCATTAAGAGCACTGCAGGAATCTGGCATTTCATTCGTTCCACATGTCATCGTGGGCCTTCATAATGGAGGACTTGAAGGCGAATTCCAAGCTTTGGAAATGATAAAGATGTACAAACCCTCAGCGTTAGTCACGATTGCATTCATGCCTATAAGGGGAACGGAAATGGAAAAGGTTGAGCCGCCGACACCACTGGCCATAGCTAAAGTCTTAGCTGTTGCAAGGAAAATGTTTCCTGAAACTCCAATGGCTCTTGGCTGTATGCGTCCTAAGGGCAAACACAGGATCTATACAGACACGTTGGCCATCAAGGCAGGCGTCGATGCTGTAGCTTTTCCGAGTGAGGAGGCAGTCAGATTCGCTCAGAGCCAGGGGATGAATTCGAAGTTTTCTTCCCTTTGTTGCTCACAGATATGCGTCGATTTGCCCAGTAAATCTACTTCTGCATAGCCACTATCGCCGTCATCACCGCAAACTCTGACGAAGCCATCGCGAGGAAGACGGGCAGAGCCAAGCCTTCAGCGAAGAAAAACGCTACGATGGTAGCGATTATTGGCAGCATCACGATCGCGAACCCTGGTATCAGAATAAGGATGTACGTAGTGAGTCTCGAATAGATGTTTCCCACAGCGAACCCTTCTTTCCAGAACTTTCTCGTCAGCAAGGTGAGTTCAAGCATAATGCCAGCCGAAACTGCCAGCCCGTGTATTCCACCATAGGTAAGTATGAAAGAGAAGTCTCTGTTAAGGTATGATGCAACCAAGAAGAGCACAACCATAGAAATCATGTAGGTGACGATCGACAACAACGTTTTCGCTGAAATCAAAGTTCTCTTTTTCATCGGAAGGCTCCTGGTGTATGCCGACGCTAGTCCCTCCATCGACAACAGAGTCGGCGGAAGCAGAAGTGTGATCAACGAGATTCCGGTCAGAGTTCCCAACGTGAACGGCAGTCCGAGGTCACTGGAGGAAGAGAACGATAATGAGAGAATTATTGTCTGCATGCCTGGAAGGAGGAAAAGGCTCGCAAACGACGGTGCTCTAGAAGCGATTCTCATGTCTTTGCGGATTATTCCTACCCACGGTATTTGAGGCTTGATGAGAGTGTCTTTGACTATTCCCCTGAGTTTGGTGACGACTCCTCCTCCGCCGATTGTTCCTATCGTCCTTGTGACCCATCTGAAGCAGAAGACTGCAACGAACACATATACGATGGAAGAGATTATGGAAAGACCGAGCAAAGTGTAGTTTGCCGCCTCAAGGAACGTCGCGTAGGAAACGATGTAGCCGTAGCAGAACGGGAAAATCAGAACCAAGACTTGCAGAATCGAAGACAAAGACTGAGTCAAGGACGCGAATGACTGCACGATGCCCCCTGCGAAATTTATGACTATATAAGCGCCGAAAGTTGGAAGGATCCAAACAATCATGAAGACAACCCTTCCAAGTGTCTGCCATTTTGACCTACCCCCGCCCGCCGCAACTCTCGAGTAGAAGAATCTGGCTGAAGCAATTGTGAGGGCCAAGGCAAAAATCTCACTTATGATAACAGCTACGAGTGAGAGCAAACCGCCAAGAAGGGAACCTCCAACAAGAAAATAGGCTGTGAGAAACACGGCAACCCCAGTTATTAACGGAATGTCAAACATCCTCAAGAAACACACGAATATAATGTTTGAAACCTCTCGCTTTGAAAGCGGAAGGGCGCCCAAAACGTCAGAAATTTTTGATGAGACAAACGCTGTTGAAACCTGCAGTCCCATGAAGACTATCAGAAAAAGCACGACCGCAAGAAAAGCTGAAACGCTACCTACAATTACCACGTCCTTCGGAGGCGGAGGCATGGATGAATGTACAAAGCTCGTCATCGGAAGAAACACGGTGAACCCGAAAACTGCAATGAAAAATGTCGTCAGTAGTTTGCTTATTAGCGTGCTGACTCGCGCGTTGTTGACCAGTCTCTTGATGTCTGTCCTGCCTCTCTGAGGCAAGGATGAGCCGACGCGAAGAGAGAAGATAGACTGGAACGATATTTCCTTGTACACGGTGCTGGAGAGCTTCCACAACTCGCGAAACTTCAAACCTTGACTTACTCCTCTTCCAGAGCCCTGATTATGTCCTGCATCCCTGCTTCCTGCTCAGTCACTTTCAGGAAAATGTCTTCTAGAGAACCTTCAGCATCCTTCACGAGCCCGCGAAGCTCATCCACCGTCCCTTCTCCCACAAGTTTTCCCTTGTTGATTATCCCCACTTTCGTACAGAGTTTCTCAGCGACTTCCATTATATGTGTTGAGAAAATCACAGCTCCTCCCTTTTTAGCGTGATAAGTTATCAGCTCTTTGAGGATTTTGGAGGAGCGTGCATCCAAACCGACTAAGGGCTCGTCTAGGATGAGCAGCTTGGGATCGTGCAACAGCGCGGCGAGTATGGCCACCTTCTGCTTGTTTCCCATGGATAAAGCCGCGATTGGAGTGTCAAAGTACTGCTTAAGCTCAAATGCAGTAACAAACCTTTCAAGCCTAGAATTCGCCCCCTTCGAATCCAGCCGTCTTATGGAGGAAATGAACTCCAAGAACTCTCGGGGCGTAAGAGAGTCAAGCAGGACAACCTCCTCCGGAACGTAGCCAACCTGACTCTTCGCGGCCACCTCATTCGAGATGGGCGTGCCATAAATTTGCACACTGCCTGCGCGAGGCTCCAAGACCCCGACCAGAACCTTAATCGTGCTCGTCTTTCCAGCCCCGTTAGGGCCAAGCAACCCGTAAATCTCTCCGTTACTGACCGTTAACGAAAGGTTTTCAACAGCCACGAACGAACCGTAACTGATACTGAGTTCTTGAACTCTCACAGCCACGTTTTCCACAGCCAACCCTTCCCAAAGCAACATAGGTGCATCGTCAGTCACCTTAATATGTTTCTGTCAACAAGTCCAACAGTAACGTCTCGTTTCGAACTGTTTCGAAGTGGTCCTGAAACTCTTTTTTCACAAACTCCACAATCCTCTTCACTTAGCCCTTGCCGTGTGAGCTTTGTTTGAATGTCTTGACGCTCACCACGACGGCCCATGTTGAGGCTGCAAGAGCTGACAGTGTTTCAGGGATAGCAACGCCGGGAAAAGGCTTGAAGGTGAACTGTACTGCCCACACGGTTCCAGCAAATGCAGCAGTGGCAAAGGTGAACAGCCCCATTTTCATCCTCTTCGACAACAGATATTCTGAGCAAAGCACAAGTATCGACACAGGGTAGAGCATGAAGAAAATTACGGAAAAATAGTAGTGCATCGGCTTCAAGTTCTCGTTGAACACTCCTATCAAGGCTAGAGCCAATGCGTCAATCATGAAGAGGAGAGCGCCCGTGATGCCGAGGGCTTTGTCTCTGAAGGACACGAGGAGTCCTAGGCCGAAAATCAACGCGGAGAAGCCGCTGATTATCAGTCCGAGATTGAATAGAACTGACGTCACGCCTTCTACAACGCCAAGATCACTCAAAGCATTGTTAAACCAGGTGAACTGCGGATAAAAGGCGATCGAAAGTAGGATACAAGCAAAGGCGATTGTTGGGGCAAGAACACCGCAAACTGCAGACACTTTCAATTGGATGCTACTCGTTCTGTTCATGGCACACCCTCCGCGGGCTTAACCTGAGCGGGGGATTCCATCATGCTTTGTGGAACAAACTGCATGAGTGCTCGTAGCGAACGTGTTTTCTCGTTGTTTCCGATTCTTGCTTCTTCGACAGCGTGCTTCAGAATCTGAACAGATTCATCCATGGCTTTCCTGTCGACTGGATAAGGAACGCCGTCTTTTCCACCGTAGGCAAAAGAGTATTTTACGGGATCCTTCCAACTGGGTTTTTCACCGTAAATCACATCTGCGACCAATGCAAGGCCTCTTACTGTGGCTGGTCCAACGCCTCTCCATCCGAGCAATTCTTCATAGTCCCGGGGCTGGAATTCATAAATCTCGCGCAGAGTCTTCCAGTTTATGCTCCTCGGCATGGACAGACTGTTGAAGGGATGTTTCGCCCATGGGTCGTCTTCAGATTTCGGAAGCCATTCGCTCAGCGATTTCTGAAATTCTGGTCTAACAGATTGAAGCATTCGTATGAGCCTTTTGGGCTCTTCTCTTACTAGGTCGACCGAGACCTTTCTGCAGCCTTCACTTTCCTTTGCGGTCATATTCAAAGCAGCATTGCGTTTCACGTCGCTCACTATGGCACTGTGCGGTTCAAGTACGAAGCTTCTGACGTTGTCTGAAAGCCAGTGATAACGTCTCGCCGTGCGATCTTCTGAACACATTCCTTGTTGAACAACCGCCCATTTCTTGTTATTGGCGATGAAGAACGCGTGGTGATAAAGCTGGTACCCTGCCTGCACAGCTGTATTGTCCACTTTTGCACTCATCCTGCTGGCTCTGCGTAAAGCTTCAATGTTAGCAGTTGAGAATCCAAACTCTTCCCCGACTTCGCCTATCTCGGTGGGCGTTTTTCGGGAAGCTCTGCCTTTTCCGCCACAAACAGCTATGCCGTGCTGCTGCGGCGAGACGGCTTCTTTCAGAACTCCTGTCAGAACCGTCGTGACGCCTGAAGAATGCCAGTCATAGCCCAGCACGCAACCCAAAGCTTGGAACCAAAAAGGGTCTGATACTCGTTTCAAGAACTCGTCTGAACCATATTCATCCACGATTATGCTCACTATCTCTCTGGCCATTCTTCGCATACGCACAAATAGATACCGTGGTGCCCTGCCGTAGTGAAGTGGAAGCTTGGCATAACCTGTTCTCTGCACTGCAACACCGCTCATATCAAGAGTGTTTGAAAGATGGTTTAATCATTTTGTTTTCGTCTTCAGCAGATGCCCCTCACGATCGATTTCGCCGGCCCTTATTCTTGTCGTCGAAATCGCCTGATGATTTTCGGAGGGAACCATGTTGATAACGACTATTTCAAGCGGTTCTATCCCGAGCTCCTTTCTTTTTTCGTTTATTTTGAGGGCCACCGGTTGCGTTTCTTTGCTGACTACGAGTGCTTCAATAGGCTTCTTTGAGAGTAGCACGCCGCCATAGGCATCATCTATCGGGATTATTTCAGCTCTCGGAAGTACTCCCAGATCGTTCAGAGAACGTCTCAAGTCTCTCGTGCGCTCTTCGTAGGAAGCTGTTAGGTGAGGTTTGCCCATCCTAATGACAAATCTGTCAGAGGAGACGCCAATCATAACTCGTTTGCCTATTTCGAAAGCCTTGATAAGCAAAGCTCTGTGTCCCTTGTGAAGTTCGTCGAAAGTGCCGCCAACACCGACTGTTCTGAACTTTTTCTGCATCGAATTTCACGTTTAACGCGGCTGGGCTTAATATAAGACTATTTTGGTCTGATCTTTTCAATTGTCACGTCAAGTATCTTTCTTGCGACTTCTCGCTTCCTGGTCAGGGGCACGTGCGTGATGTTCTTCTTTTTGTCGATGATGAATACTTCATTAGTGTTCGTGCCAAAACCGACTCCTTTCTTTCCCATGTCGTTTGCTACGATGATATCCGCTTTGGCCTGAGTTAGCCTCTGGTATGCATTTTCAATCAACTTATCTTTAGGCAGCTTGTACTCCGCGCGGAAAGCTACAAGGAAGGTTTTAGGGCTGACTTCTTTCACGCTGTCTATGATCTTGACAGTTGGTCTGAGCTTCAACTCGAGCGAATGCTGTTCGTGTGAAGACACCTTATGCGAGTAAGGTTCTTCAGGCTTCCAGTCAGCAGCGGCGGCTACAGCTATCATCACGTCGTATTTTTCTGATTTAAGCTCAGAAACTACTGCATCATGCATTTGCTCTGTAGTTTCAACTGTGAGCAGATGGGCTCTTGATGGAGCAGCTTCTGTTCCAGTGCCATAAACGAACGTCACTTCTGCCCCGCGGCTCAAGGCTTCTTCAGCCATTGCGACTCCCATTTTTCCCGAGCTCCTGTTCGTCACAACGCGAACCGGGTCGATGTGTTCCACAGTAGCGCCTGCAGTGATAAGCACTTTCATGCCCGAGAAATCATTTCCGGACGCAAATCTGCTGATGACGGCATCAAGGATTTCTCTGGTCTCGGCGATTTTCGCCTTTCCATCTTCAATTCTTGGGCCTACGAATTCAACTCCCAACGCTTTTAGATCCTCGATGTTCTTGGTCAGTATCGGATGATTGTACATCGATTCATGCATGGCTGGAACTATGACTATGAAACAGTTTGACCCGAAAGCTGTCGAAACGACGGTGGTGACGGTGGTGTCGTCAATTCCACACGCAATCTTGCTTATGGTATTCGCTGTAGCAGGGGCTACTAGGACAAGATCTGCCTTCAGGGCGTGTTCACCGACGAGGGTTACGTGTTCAATCTTGCCGGTCAGCTCTGTTATTACATGGTTTCCCGTTGCCCACTCCATCAAGTGTGGGTGAATGATTTTTCCAGCCATAGGTGACATCACAGCGAAAACCTCTGCCCCGTGCCGCATTAGCGCCCGCGCAATCTCGGGGCTTTGTACGGCTGCGACGCTGCCTGTCACGCACAGAGCTATTCGTTTTCCTTTCAGTTCTTTCCCTTCGGTTCCGATAATATTCTTTGACGGGTGTGTTGACAATGCAGAACCTCCAATCTAACCTCTTAGTTTATCAGATATCATGTTTAAATCTTGCAGCAGCCTCTCAACGTGTGTTTCCTTAACGTGAGGCATTATGACTATCCTAATGTGACTTGGAAAGAGCGCGACCGCCCATTTTCTAAGCCTTAATTCCTCGGCCAGTCGACGGACACTGAACGCATCAGATTCTAACCCAACGATGTTCATCGTCGGTTCAGTTGTCACATTGAGACCCTTGATTTTAGGTATTTCTTCAGCTAGCCTCAGCGTTAGGCGCATGCATTCTTTGACGATTTTTCTGTACCCCTCCCGTCCCAGATGATTCATCACCGTCCAAACTGCGATAGCGGAGGCGCCTGAACGAGTTCCCACGAGTGTCGCATGTTCAGTTTCTCCACCTGACAAGTACGGTATATCCAAAGACACTGTTTTTCTGAGCTTTTCGTTTCGAAATAGCAGCCCGCCGGCCGGAATTGGGGCCATACCCATCTTGTGCGGGTCTACAGTTATGGAGGAGACACCTGGAATCTTGAAGTCAAAATCAGGGACATTGTATCCTAAATCTCTCAGGAACGGGAGAACAAACCCTCCGAAAGCAGCATCGACGTGAAGATACAAGTTGTTTTCCAAAGCAATTTCGGACAGCTCACCTATCGGATCAACAACGCCCAGCCCTGTGGTTCCAGCTATGCCCACGAGTGCAATCGTTTTGGGATTCACCGCTTTCTTGACAGTTGCCACGTCGACTCGAAATCTGTTGTTCAGCCTTACCTTTACGATTTTCAGGCCTAGCAGATTTGCTGCTTTGTCGAAGGAGATATGCGCAGAGACAGGCGTTATCACTTCACAGGTGGTCTTGTCTGCAAGCCTCTTGGCTGCCCATAATGCGAGAATATTTGCTTCTGTTCCTCCTGTGACGATGTGTCCTGAGGCTTCTGGGTTCGACAGAATTGTCCCGAGCATCTTTACGCTTTCTTTTTCTATCTCAGCCACAGCTGGGAAGAGTCCAGAGTCGCCCAAGTTTTTTTCGAGAAAGCGGGCGCAGGCTTTCCTTGCCACTGGATGCGGACTGGTACACATTGACCCGACGATTCTCCCAGATCTGTACGTGAAATCTGCTTGGAGCCTTGATTCAAGCTCTGCAAGGATCTTTTTTTCAGGCAAGCCTTTGATCCGCATCTTTTCTGGCTCCCATAAACTCTAATGGTAAGTATGTTCCTCGTCTGGGTATACGCCCGTCTCAACTTCGTGGATGAACTTGGCCACAGCGTCCTTGATTGTGCTATTCAGATTTGCGTACGTTTTCATGTATTTTGGTTTGAAGCTCTCGTCGAAGCCAAGCATATCGTTTATCACGAGAACCTGCCCGTCACAGTTCTTTCCAGCTCCGATGCCTATCGTTGGCACCTTGACGGATTCAGTTATTTTCTTTGCCAGGTTTTCAGGGATGCACTCAAGTACTATGGAAAACACTCCGAGCCCGTCCAGTTCTTGAGCGTCTCTCAGGATCTGCTGGGCTTCTTCAGGCTTTTTTCCCTTAACGTGATAAGCCTCAGCCATCTGAGGGAGCATTCCCACATGGCCCATCACGGCTATCCCCCCTTTTGTCAATGCTGCTATGGCGTCTGTTCTGTTTCCTTCTATCTTAACTCCGTGTGCTCCGGCCTCAAGAAAACGTTTGGCATTCCTGAGACAATTTTCCACGTTGTTGCAACTGTCTATAGGCATGTCAGCTATGATAGGCGTGTTCGATACTCCTCTCGCCACTGCTTTGACGTGGAAGATCATGTCCGCCATTGTCACGCTCTTGGTGTCTTTGTTACCCTGAACCACCATGCCTGAACTGTCACCGACAAGAATTAGGTCGATGCCGGTCTGATCGAGGATTTTTGCCATCTGGAAATCGTAGGCTGTTAACATTGTGATTTTTTCTGTACCCTTTTTCTGCTTAATTGTCTCTTGGAGTTTCATTCTTTTCCTCCAGAAATTCTATGAAATGGACCATGGTCTCGTTGACTGGGGTTGGAATAGAGTGTTTCGCACCTAACTCAACTATTTTTCCGTTCATAAAACCAATTTCAGTCTTCTTTCCCTTCATTATGTCCTGACACATGGAAGAATAATTCGTGTAGCCAAGAATCTCTTTGTCAATTTCTGCTTTCAAATTCTTTGGAAGGGCCGCTCCTTCGGCTCTTGCAACATACGTGCATTCTTGGATAATCTGGTGCCTGACGGGTGCAAGTGACTCAGCTGCAATCTCGCAGTTTCGCACGCGGAAAATCGCTGTCAGTGGGTTGACTACGCAGTTAACGACAGCTTTGCTCCATATTTTATCGTTCATGTTCTTGGAAAGGATTGTCTTCAAGCCACAGCTGTTCATGATGTCAGCAATCTGCTCTGCCATAGGGTCTTTTTCGATTGTCGTTTCTCCCTTCCAGTATCGGACTTTTCCTGCTTCGAAGAACTCGGCGGCCATGTTCGTTATTCCCCTTAGGACCTTGGCTCTGTCGCCTATACTGCGTTTAGCAAGGGCTTCGTTTCCAAGGCCGTTCTGCAGAATCAGAATAACAGTGTCCTTTTTGAGGAGTTTCCGTATCGCTCCGATCGCTTTTTCGATATCGTATGCTTTTGTGGTTAGAAAAATGAGCGTTCCATTGGGTATTTTGTGAATTTGAGTGTCAGCTTCAATATGAAAAGTTTTGTTAACGTCGCCTGAAACTGTTAGACCGTTCGAATTCATCACGTTCACGTGGGTCTTGTTTCCAATCAACGTTGCATCGTTCTTGTTGGACAGCAGAGCGCCGACGACGCTTCCTAGTGAGCCAGCGCCTAGAATGAAGATTTTGCTGAAAGTCATGTCATTCGCCCTCGCGGAGTGCTGGTCTTGTCCGCTAGCTTTGAGAGGTTTTCCTTTATCAGAGTTATTGATTCGGCAAGGTTTTTGCCGTTATCATAGTTGTTCAGGATTCTGCTGCATTTCTCAGTGCCTTGTTTTTTCAGTTTTTCGGCAGCCTCTACGAGCTTCGGAGAGCATCTTACAATGTTGTCGACTATCGTGACGGTCGCTTTTTGTGCTGTTCGAGAGAGGGGGTTAAGGTCTACTGCGATGACTTTCTTTTCCATCCTAACAAGAGCTTCCGTTCTGTCACCGTCTTCTAGCGGTACTATGACGACGTCCGCCACCAGTATTCCTCGCGGATCTACCCGCCGCCTTTCGCTGCTTAACTCGGGGATTCTAGCAGAGGCATTTTTCCCGACTCCGAAAACTCGGGCTGAACCAGCTTTCTGAAGCAGATTCTCTATTGCCCGCTCTCTTTCAAGGGATCTATAGAAGAGGTTGACTTCAATCTTCGCCCCCGTGATCTGGGCGAGCTTAACGACGTCTTCAGCAACGAGAGCCGCTGTGTTTCCGTTGACAGAGATGACTGGATTTTTTGCGTTTAGAAGCATGGCTGCAGCTGCTAGGATGGCTTGCTGTGCCGATTTGCTGGTTTTCTCGCCTAGCAAGTAATCGAAAGCCTCCCCGCGGCCGTGGGCAATGAGTCCTGAGGCAGCGACAATTCCTTCTAGATGCTGTTCGATCAGCTCTTCTCGGACATGCAGGGATTCTGCCCTCGGGTGTTCTTTTGGACTCTTGGCTTTGGTCACTGGAGAAGATGCGCTCCTTCACAATTTACTTTGCTCACTACGGTTTGACCGCTTGGACCGCTTTTACGAAAAAGCTTCAAAATTGACTTCACGTCGTTATCGTCGGCTATGGTGAAGGCAGATTCTCCAAACATGGGCATGCTGCAGAAAACGCCAGCGTCGTCTGCTGCGTCTAGGACGATTCTCACCTTCTCAGTGATAAGGCCAACGTGCTCGGCGAACTGACGGGAGAGCTTCATGAAATTGAGGATGGTTGGTGCCTCAATCAATCTGTTTATTGACTCGCCGCCGAACCTGTTGATCCGACTGCGGGTTTCTGGGTCGGACAGAAATTTCTTTGTGGAAAGCGGGCCAAAAACATGGCAGGCAACAATAGCGTTTCTTGAAACTGGTAGCTGCGTTATTTCTCCGATTCCTGGTGCTCCCGGCTTCGTCCTTATTTCAAGCCCACCGAACGTTTCAGCTGTAACCGTTCCCAGCCCAGTTCTGCATTCGACTTCTGCAACGTGGGCTATTTTGGCGGCCTCAACTCTCGACATGCCCAGGCCTAGAGCTTTGTTCAAGGCAAGAGCCAGACTTAACGCTGCCGCCCCGCTCGTTCCGAAACCTGCGCCTATTGGGGTCTTAATCGCATGTTCAACCGTGATTTCAAACTTAGTTGCTTCGCTGAAGCGGGAAAGAAAAACCTTGACAACGTGTCTTGACACCTGCGCGGATTTTGCCGTGTGGTTGTTAATGGTGACCCTCAAACGGTGTTTGGGACTCTTTTCAACTTTGACTGTCGTCTTGGCTCCTAGATCAAGCGAAACGCCAGCACCTTTGGAACCCACGTGCAAGGCGTCTCCTAGCTGATCGAATATCTCGAACATGCCGGTAATATGGCAAGGAGCGAATGCAGTAGCTTGCTCCATTTTCAACGCCTAGAGGTCATGTTTAATCAAATGGCGTCAAATAAAAATTCTGTATGGATTGTTTAAACATGTTTAATCTTTCCCTGTTCATTGCTGAATCAGACAAAGCAAGCTACAGCCTCTTTCGAAGATTTTGACTCCATCATTTTTCTTTACAGACGTATTCGAAGCCTGCTTAATTCAAGCCGCAAGGTTCGCCTGTATTATGAGGCATTCTTATCTTAGCGTGCGCAACCAAAGCACCTTACTCTGTATTCATGGTCAATTCCGATGACGACTGGGCAGTAGGTGATGGTGACACAATAATTCGGTGAAATGCGAACCAATGGACGCCAAATTTCGCAGAGATCACTTAAACTGCGCTTCTACTTGGCTTCACACTTGTCACTGCCACACTGACAAAAACTGCGTCAAAAAGGCGCAGAGCTTGAGCGCTTCCATTTAAGAGTATTGCGCTTGTATAAACATGACTAGCGTTCTTGTGCCCTTCGGTTACCTCCACATGGGTCACGGCTATTCTTCAGAAAGGCTTGCTCGCTAAATCCTTATTTGTCACTGTCTTCCTAGCCCTCCTGAAGAAGAGGTCAGCAGAAGTGAGGATCGTTACTTATCGAGAACTCCACCAGAAAAGCGATTTGCTTCCTTTGATGGAACAAGCTTTTGGCTGGCCGTTTGAGCCCTCAGCGCGCGCGCGCCCAAGGTTAAGAGACGGCTGCGTAGGATTCTGTGCCTTGGATGAGGCAAGAGTTGTCGGATATGTTGGCGTCATGGACTTAGCTACCAAGACTGTCGGCGGCGCGGTGGAAAAGGCAGGTGGAATTTATGGTGTTGCTACTCTGCCAAGCTACACGAGACGAGGTGTATGCAGGGCGCTCCTAGACCGGGCGCATGAGTACCTTGTCGAAAAAGATTATCGTTTTTCCTTTCTTACCACGAGCCCTACTATCGTGGCTTACAGTTTGTACCTTGAGCTAGGCTATTCTGATGTTACATCTTTTCCAGGAGCATACAAGGTAAAGGAGAAGGGAGAGAGGAGGACCTCTGGACGTGAGAGAACTAAGTTGGATTTTGATAGAATGCTTGAAATTTACCGCGAATACGTGAAGGATAAGACGGGCCTCGTGGTAAGAAACGAAGCGTACATGAAGATGCTTGCCAAAACTCTCGAAATAGCAGCAGGAGAATGCATCACAACCAGCAGGGGCTACATCATATTCAAGAAAGAGAAGAAGCGCGTCAGAATAAGGGAGCTCATTGCCTGCGACGAGAAGGAAATGAATGAACTTGTCGGGCGAGTCGAAGACAAAGCACAGAATCTAGTCTACGCAAGAGCCGTCTTAGATCCCACTTTGCGGCGGGTCTACAGGTCGCTTGGCTTCTCAGTTCTCGAAGCCGGACACGGCGTAATCATGGTGAAGGAGTTGACTGAAACGCCATTCAACGAAGCCTATAGCAGCAGATTCTACATGGGCGCATTGGACCACTTTTGAGCCTAGAAACGATATGGCTTCTATGGAGCTCAAAAGATCACTTTGAAGCATTGGGCTGTCTGAGCCGTCAACGAAGACTTGAACGGTGCAAATTGTTGGAGGCAATGCGGTCCGCCGAGACTTTTTCCGACAAATTGTCTGAATGCTCGAAACAAAGTGGAAAAGTGTTCCTCAAGCTTTTTAAGGGCTGAGCAACGATCAATACAGGGGGGAGGAGAAGATGTCGGAAATTCCAGTTCCTCTCATAAACTACATCCACCTTATAAAGGAGCGTAGGTCGCCCTACTACGACATAGTAGAACACCTTATGAAAGAGATGGAAATGCATTACATGAGCAAAGGCCAGGGCGCAGAGGCAGTTTATACGATTAACCCCCGTGTGCTCCAAGAAGAAATCGAGAAGAAGATGAAGGACGAGCGGCTGACAACGGTTAACATCTGCCGCACGATACTAGCCATGTTGTACGGAGCCCAGCTCAACGAAGAGAAAGATTTCTTCGTCACGACGACAAGCAGTGGACGGAGAAACTATCATATCAAAGTCAGCAACCGCACTCTGAACTCGATGTCGAAACTCTTGTAACCAATGCCTTTCATTGAGAATGATACCCGCTAAGAGCACCAAGATTATTCAGTTCCTTGCTGCCTTTTACAGATACTTCGTTGCTTACATAATGAGCCTTTATCGTAGGTCTGAGTCTATCGGTCGGAAGCATTCTGCATTGGATGTTGCCGTTTCTGCACGCTGCGTGTATGTTAGACGCTTAAATACGTGGTGATTCACTTAAGAGTCGGAATTTGTTGGGGTCCAGAATGTCTGAGAAGTATGCCTGTCGTCATCTTTTTACACTATTGAAACTCGCGGAGATGGGAGCACATCGTAGAACAGCAAGGATCTCTACGGAGTATTTGGCTGGAAAACTGGATTCTTCTCAGCAGACAGCTTCACGTTACCTAATCGAACTGGAAGGCAAAGGCTGGATTGAGAGGACAATAACGCCTGAAGGCTGTCTCCTAAGAATTACAAACGCAGGCACGAAGCAGCTGAACAAGCTGTACTCAACACTGCGTGTTCTGATGGAAGCTGCCTATCCACCTTCGATAACCTTGGAGGGGACAGTTTTCACCGGTTTCGGGGAAGGAGCCTACTACATATCCAAAGAAAATTACAGAAAACAGTTCATCGAGAAGCTGGGCTTTGACCCTTACCCGGGCACGCTTAACTTGAAGCTGGTGACCGACTACGACATAAAGGCCAGAAACGAGTTAGAAGCCTACCCCGGCGTTGAAATTGAGGGCTTCAAGAATGAGGATCGCACCTTCGGTCCTGTCAAGTGTTACCCAGTGATAATTGAGAACGAAGTGAAAGGAGCCCTGATATTGGCTCTGAGGAGTCACTACGATGTCTCCGTCCTGGAGATCATCGCTCCCGTCCCACTGAGAAAACATCTGAAGCTTAAGGACGGGCAAAAAACAAAAATCGAAGTGTTAACTCTACCCTAAAAACCATCTTCTACCGGAAGCAGAAAATACTCTCAGATAACGGATTCAGTACCCTGCTTTCCCCCATGAACTTGGATATGTATATTCCTGTTTGACCTTGGGTTTGGGTCGACGGAAAGCCGCTACTGAATAGCCCACCAGAAGTCCCGTGGCCAAGCCGCCAATGTGAGCCAGAATGTTGACATTACCCCCTACGCTGATGATCAATAGGAAGAAAGCAAACATCAAGGCGCTAATTATCGATTGTCCTATTGAGCGTCTAGCGTATACTAGCGTCGCCCCCAATACACCAAAGATGGCGCCCGACGCACCGACCGAGAGCATGTCGACAGGCCATAGAAGTGTAAGGAGACCTCCAAACAATCCGCTCAGAAAATAGACTAGCAAGTACTCCTTGATGTCAAACATGTCTTCCGCCCTCAACCCGAAGATCAACAGGAAGAGCATGTTGCCAAAAATATGTTCAACATTCGCATGCACAAACATGGCTGTGAAAAGTCTCCAGACCTGACCATCCATAACAAGAGAATTGACTTGTCCAAACGTGTAAAGGATATCGCCGCTTGTGGTCACAGGGTCCATGCTGAGGATAGCTGTGAAAGCGTAGACGCCAACGTTCGCCGCTATGAGCGCGAATGTTGGCATGTACTCTCTTGAGTTCTTGGACACTGAGTCTCATCTTCTGTAGTCTTCGATAATTCTCTGTTTTATCTTGGAAGAGCTGTCAAGCTCATCTGAACTGAACTTCCCAATTCGCACAACTCTGATCCTCAAACCGTGTCGCTTCACGTAGTCTCTCACTGTTCTTTCCATTTCCCGCTGGTCGTACCCGAAAGCAACAACATCGGGACATATTTTCTCAACAACTTTCCCGATGTCAAACTTCTCATAACCCAAAATCGCTTCGTCAACAACCTTCAACGAAGAAACTAGGGCACACCGTTCATTCTCTGACATAATAGGCCTTTCTCCTTTCCTCCCCTCAACCGTGCTGTCCCTAGCGATAATTACGATCAATTCAGCATTCGGGCCGCCAGCTCTCTTTGCTTCCTCAAGAAAGCGCACGTGTCCAAGGTGCAGCAAGTCGAAAACGCCTGAAGCAAGGACTATTCTCCTTTTGGGTCTCTTTTCCTCTCTCTCGTCGGCCACTTGAATTTCACGACTCCCAATAGTCTAAGAGCGTCAAGCAGTCCCTCACAGTAAGCGATGGAAGTAAGGCTCACCTCGAATTTCTTCTTTTCCCTGTAATATCTAGCGTCTTCAAGGTATGCTTTGGCGAAATCCACAACACTACGGACTTGGGCAGAATCAAGTGTTGTCTGAGTCTCTGCAATTTTTATTTGGTTTAACACGTGCTCCGCGGAGCTGATGTATTTTAGCGCGAGCTTGCTCAAGCTCATTTTGAAGCCTCTCTCAACTCTTCGGGGGCTCCCCCGAAGACGGTCAAAGCTTCAGCCTCCATGAAGTGAAGCTTTCCGGGAAAGATAATGCTGTACGGAGGTTCTCCGAAATCATATGCGAGAACGTCACTCACGAACCCTGCCCTTATTGCTGGGTCGTAACTGCCAGCGCGTGCAATGCCTACGACAAGAGAACCCTTGGTGACTGTGGATTTTCTCCGTTTTTCCTCGACTCTCAGGAGTTCCTTCAAAGCGTCGTAAATGCTGAGGAAACGTCCCTCCTCAACTTTAATATCAAGCAGGCAAAGCGTGTGAAGCTCAAGCTTCTTGTTCTGCGAGATAACCGAGTACGGAGTTTCAGAAGGTGTCTCGTCTGGGAAGGGTATGGTCACACTTTTTCCAAACTTGTAATTGTGTAGTCCAGATAGTCCGATGACGGCCGAAAGCGCGCTTGCTCCGTGAACTACGCGCGTCTTTATTCCCTGTTTTTGGGCCTCGATTCGCAGTGACACATGTGTCGTGGCAATCAGCGGGTCACCAGGAACAAGCAGAACTGCTTTATGATTCTCGGCGGCTTTCAGGACAACTTGCCCGTCTTTCTCTTCTATCTCTTTTCTAGACACGAGATTAATGGTTTTCCCAGAGGACTTTTCAAACCTTTGCAACGAAAAACCCGGCAAAAGACTCGTGTAAAGTTCCATGAAAACAGCGTCCGCGCTCCTGACCTCATCCAACCCTCTGACGCTGATTCCCAGATCGTCATGAAGGCCAAGTCCAACGAAAACTAATTCTCCCAATGCCCTCCACCTCTTTGCATGCGAGAGTAGAAATGGTTGAAACTTAAAACTCTTGGTATCCATTTCTTATTGTTAGTTCCAAGCACGAAGTCCTGTTGTTTTGATGGCACGCATGCATTTTCATAAATTGGCCCAAAATTGGTTTTAATTCCGGTTTGCCCGTTCATCCTGTGTTCGAGGAGAACATAATACCCAGAGAAATCAAGAACAGATACGGAGCCCAAAGCCGTCCCTACATCATGAAGGGCGAATAAAAACCATTTTAGGCCAATTTCGGAACAAGCATGCGCGCTAAAACGCTGACCAAAAAGTAGCTCAGAGACAATGAGAAGTCAAGCACGAGCATATGAACTGAAAACCGCTATGACTACCGACTTCATAACACAACATCATAACTACCACAAAAACAGAAAGGTAGGGGGGTCATCGTTGAAGCTTTCCGGCAAGACAACGATGCCTGGGTTTTTGAGCCTTAAAAACACGACTTGAGCACTGAGGAAAGAAGGCTCAAAATCTAATTGTTTTTCTACTGAAGAGCGTGCGCTTAGCGCGTCCGCTGGCAAAAATGCCATTCTTATGGAAGGGCTAAAGACGGCGCTAGCAGTAGTCAACGAACAATTTCCAAGCCCGGGACATATCCTCATTGATGCCTTTGAGTGCGCTGGTTATCCTTCCTTCCGTATTGGCGATGGATACATGCACAGCGTAGCTATAACCAATGTACTTGTGAGAAAGACACTTGAGTGTAGTCAAAGGCGTCTTGGTTACAAGTATGGATGTCCTAAGCAAATGGATATCCCAGACCATGCCGCACACAATTCTCCGAACCTCGTGAGGCAAAGCCGATATCAATCCATATGTAGCCTTGCCTCTATCTCGTTTCCACTTTTTTGCTTGCAGCCTCATATTCCGTCCAATCAACAAATACACAATTCCGGTTTCCATACCCAACCCAAAGCTTCCGGCTATAAGAAGCTTGTTTAGCCGTAGTAATTACCTTCAATAAACACTCGCGTTCATCTTTCGAATATATCAATGAGTACCAAAACTTTTTAGCATGAACGATTGAAATGTTTGTTTGCACTTTAAAGTGGGAGCAAAGCATTGAAGGAAGTTGAGCTTAGGCTTGTTTCGGAGCTTATGAAGAACAGTCGTAGGAGTGACGGCGCCGCGCGCGTATTCGATTCAATTTCCCTCTGGAGGAAGATGTAAAAAAGGACGATACGAGCCATGATTGAACACCACAAAAGATCCATTTGGAAAAACGTGCTGTTTCTACGTGGAAAGAACCACCACAAAACCGAAACCAAAGCCACAATAAGCCTGTACATCGACAAAACCCAGTCCAAAAAGCCAAGAGTCACAGTCTAAACCTTTCACGAATCATGGAACGAGCTCTTTCCAGTATGCTAGACTATGTTCAAGTGCAAACTGAAACCGTAAGCTCTAAATCTCTTAATCCATGTTCTCTTCAGAGAGAAAATGTTTGGGCGGGTAGATCAGCTTGGCATGATCGCCACGTTGGCATCGTGGAGGTCCCGGGTTCAAATCCCGGCCCGTCCACCAAACTGCAGCCGGTTGCAGTCGCCGCTGTGTCGGACTGATTCGCTTGAAGAAACGGATTCTATGTTCGGGATTTGTAGGTTTCTGTAACTTTCAGAATTTCCTTCCTCGTGATCGCAAAAACCAGGTTGACGTCTTTGTTCCATTCTTGCGTATACATCAACGGCTGGTTAATCCTCTGCTCTGTAGGATCAACGTGTACCCACTCGTCATCCACGAGCACTTCGTTCCAAACGTGATCCCCTGCTGTTGCCTTCGGCTTGTCTCTAAGAATTGAGCAATCTATGACTATTCGACACTCGTAGACGTTTGCCAGTAGCAGTCCGTTGTACAGTAGCGCGAACTCTCCACATCTTCCCTCTGCTTGTCTGATGATGTCTATGGGCAATTCAGCTCTTGGGTTCGGCAGTTTCCCTCTGGTGTATTTGAAATGACGATGCTCCCAGTTCAAGAGTTCCCTCCAGCCTAGGCCTTCGAAAGGATCTTTCAGAACATCCTCAGCATACCGCCTTAGCCCCTGCAAGTACTCTGGTTGCGCCGTCCTGTCATATCGTTGCCTGTAAACGTTGACTACTCGTGGATATTCGGATTCACCGGGCTTGGACATACAAATCAACCAAACTAGATGGCGAAAACTGCTTTTCAGGATTGCTTATCTGCAATCTGGATTAGGCAGTGTTAATCACTCTAGTCATTCGAGGTGCAAGTCAGCTCTTGGAATCACTTTTCTACTGCGCCAAGAGCCCAACTGAACTTTTTCCTCAGAGTTTTCGGGTACAACTTGTCTAACGAAAAGTCGATCCTATCTGCCCACTTCATGTAGACCATGGGGTCGATGTAGGATTTGAGGGAGGTTCCAAGGTTGTATTCCCGTGTATCGTCCGCAAGTTTCAAGTCAATCTTGGATTTCTCCAAGCTTCTGGCAAGAGCCTCAGTCTTCTTGCCTTCCTTCTTCTTTTCCTTCAGCTTTAGCTCAAGCTCCTTGACTCTGTTCTCTTTCTTCTTCAGCCTCTCGTCAAAGGTCGGCGGGATCTTGCGCTTGTGGTTGGCGATTTTGGCAGCTTCGAGGTTTGCCGTCTTGGCACAGTACTGCTTGACGTAGTCAGGGTCCTCTCTCTTCACTCTGCAGTCTTCCAGGCTTCTGCGAACTGTTTGCGTGCACTTCCATGTCCTGAATACCTTAGCGGTCAAGCCTTCCATCTTCTGCGAAAGAAACTTGGAGACTTTCCGTGAGTTTATCCCCTTGAACAGGTATTCGCTGTCTAGCCTGGAGAACTCCTGAATATTCTTTACGGCTGTCAGCGGGGCTTCCACCTGCTTCTCCCATTTCACGCAGTCCTTTCCCAAAAAGTCAAACTTCACAAGGTTTCCGTCTACCTTGATGTGTTCAGGTCTCAACGTTATAGCTCCCACCGTGTCTGCCTCGCCGGGATCTTTTTCGTCGCCTACCCTGATGTTCACCCTGAGAATCAGCCAGCACACGGTAGCGATTTTCCTTCTCTCCAAGTCTTCGGAGGAAAGGTTCTTCAGAATATGCTCTTCAACCTTGGGAATTTCCTTGTTCAGCTTCTCGGCCTTCTTGAACTTCTCTTTCTCCATCTTCTGTTTCAGAAAAGCCGAGTCCGAAAACCAGACGTACTTGATCTTCCTAGAAAGCTTGTCCTCCCACTTGGCGATGTACATCTTCTCCGGTTCCCAGACAACGTCCTTCCATTTTCCTTCGGGACTTGAACTGGAGTCGGAAAGATTCAGGATGATGTCTTCCTCTGCTGGACCTTGCTTCCACTTTCCTCTTCTCGGGTGATCCCCTCTGCCCGCGAAGATGCATGAGGGTTCAACGGTCCAGTTTGCGATTTCTAGCTTCCTGTCATCAACAGTCGCGTACCCATACTTCTCTCTCAGGGCTTCCCTTCGAATTTTTCTTTCGACTGCGATCTTTTTCTTCTCTTCTTTCGTCAGGTTCAGCTTCTTCTTCTGCTCCCTCAGCACGTGTTCAGTTACTGCTGAGAAATCGACTTCTTGATCGTCCTTCAGTTTTCCGTCAACCATCCATTCGTTGTTGTCGTTCTCCAAACTCCCAATATGTCTGACAGTGAAGCCCTTGAGAATGCCTTGGGAGGGGTTCTCTGTGCTCAGCGCCTCCAGAAAATCTTGGAGGAAGTTTCTGTAGAAAAGCTTGTCAGGAGGAGACGTGACGGAGAGCTTCTTTCTCGCCCAAGCCATTGCCATCTGCTCCGTCTTGGGGCTAAGTTTCAAAGTTATTCCTTGCACCTTAACCGAAAGCCGTAGGTACTCGTAAGGCGGGACGTATATCCCGTTGTGCTTAAGGCTTTTCATACGGTACTTCATTCAGCTCTCTCCTGCCACATGACACTTAGATGACTCTCGAAGGCGACTCGAAACCTGCAATCGGACGTATCATCAATTTTTATTGACTACCCGTTTTGTGGATGCCCTTTTGTTTCTTAAATGTTCTGTGCAGGTTCTCCACTATTTCATGGTCGATGTATCCCTTATGCGGGCGAAACCCCCCAGTGAAACCCTTCGGGATATGTAACAACTCGTGAATGATGGTCTTTTCCTTGTCCTCTTCAGTCAGTTTATCGTACCGCTCAGATATGACTTCGATAACATAAGAAGGTGGTAGGTTAAGCGTCTCCTGCCATACCCTGCCAAAACCATGGATGCGCGCGATAGTCCACTTAGAAGTGGATCCCTTGCTCCTGACGCAGAACACGAACTGTGGGACGACATGGAAAAAATCTAAGCTGCACGCGAGTTCGTTAGCGAGTCTCTTGACATCTGGAGCGTTCATATATTCAATGGGCACGACTCTCACCGCAATATGCCTGTTTAGTTGCAGGTTTGCCGTAAGATTTAGTTATTTCTCAGTCTGGCGACGGCCAGAAAGATCCCTCTAGCAATCAGTGACACTCCGATCAGCATTATTATCGCCGCCCAAAACTCAAACCATTTCGTCACGTCGATTGTAGATGCTTGCGTCGGTGCGACGAGAAACGTTTGAGCAAGGTAGGCAGCGCCCAACCAGAATACTATGTCCCCGACGTTTTCTGCCAACCTGCGCACTTGCGAACCAAACACGAGCCTCGCCCCCAGCAGGGCGATCAGGAAAAGTCCCCAGATTATGCTGAACTGTCTAACGGCAACGTAAACATCTCCATAGTTTCCCACGTTTTGAGGTATAGGAATGTAAATGTTGGTGTTTCCAACTTGCTCTGTCGTGAAGTTCGTGGCGAATTTGACAACGCTGTCAGAGAGGTTGGGTGTGGTTATGAACAGCACGCCTATCAGTATTAGGAAGAACCCCACGGAAACGGCGCTGAGCATGCCCTCGTGATGCCTTCGCACATGTCCTGAATCTTGATTCAACCTGCTTGCCTCTGGTCTGAATAGTAAGTTCCATGAACGTATTTAACGTTTTTCAGCTATCACATGGGCATATCTTAAATACTCGGCTCTCAAATACCAATGTTGGTGAACCGTATGTCCTACTGTCCAAAGTGTGGCAGCAAAATCGACGAGGAAATGAGCTTCTGCCCGAAATGTGGAGCCCCGCTCAAAACCGCAACAGCCACAGCTGCGACTCCCTCGACGACTGCCCTATCTTACAGAAGGAATGAAAAAACAGAAGAGAAATCCGAAAAACACGAGAAGCGGGAGAAGCATGAGAAGAACGAGAAGCACGAGAAACACGAATACGGCTTCATGGGCCCTCTGATTGGCGGACTGATTCTGCTGTTCATCGGCTCTGCCCTGTACTTGAGAGCAACCACAAGCTATCCGGTGGAAGTTCTCTGGGCTTTGTTCTTCGTGTTAGTCGGACTGCTGATTATCATCGCCGGCGTTTACGGCGTCATAATTGCAGGTCGGAGACATCCAAAAACCTAGGTCAACCTTCCGAAGATCATCCGATACAGTCTATGCTCAAGAAGCGTTGTCACTTTATCCCTGCCGAATACGCGGAAGTAGTTTTTCCCCGCAGATTCTATCAGGTCACCCATTCGGTACCTCGGAAGCATGCAGGAAGACACTATCAGACGGCCCCATTCTCCCCGCCGGAGCTCATGCAGCATTTTCGCACCCTTGCCCGTTTCAACTTCCAAAAGGTACGCGTCATAGTTCGGCGTCACGTACGGCAAGTCATCAATCTGCTGAGCAAACACACCTTCAGTCGCGCTGTAAATCTCAACCACCGGAATCTCGCCAAAATACTTCCTCAGTGCCGGACCATACTTGAACTGGATCTTCCTCACGCTCGTGCAGAATAAAGCACGCAGATTCCAGATATCCTTCGGTCTCTTCCCGTGTTTCCGATTAACATACCTCGCGAAGGACATGATAACGGGCGTCACTCCCATCGCTGCAGTCACGTTCATGCCTAGGCTTTGTTGATATGCAAGCTCAAACCTCTTTTCCCAATCATTCCTCGCAATTCCCGAGCCCAGCGTATCGATTTCCTCCTGCCGAGGAAGTAGACTGACGGATTCGAGCGCTGGGTTGAGCCTGGCGTACGTGCCTGAACTGTACCCGTAACTCATCGTTTTCCCTTCTACGGTTATGGTGTGGACATTGGATGGAAAATTAAGGTTGAAAATCCTTCCCGTCAAAAGCTCAGAGTCTTTGGTCCTTAACACGTGGTTTATGAGCGCTCGAGCTCCGCACGTAAAGATCTGTTCAAGATGCGTTCGCGTGGCGGGAAGCACCTTGGCAGAACCAGTGGACCCTCTCGTCATAACCCAGCATGCCAACGGCTCAGGAAGAAGCGCCTCGAAATCCCCGTTCTCGACCTTTTTCAGATGAGGTTGAAGCCCTTTGTAGTCAACGATCGGAAAGCGCTTCTTGAAATCCTCGATTTCCTTGATCTCAGATGCGTGATAGCTAGCTCCGTAGTGCGTTCTGCTGTATCCTTTCAGCAGCTCTGGAAGAAGCGTTCTCTGCGCTTCTGAAGGATCCCTGAGAGACTCGTACCAAGGGGCAACTATAGGTCGGAAGATCCCGAGACTGTCGTTATTCTCCATGCAAAGCATCATCTTTCCAAAGAACACTCTATGTGGGTCTGCTTATATCTTTCCTCACCCATGTCCGAATCAAGACCAGAATCGCGGTATGGAGAACTAGCGCGAAACAGATTCGAGAAGCAAGTTGGCCACGAGTCGTTTTTCAGGAGAAGTTCACTGAATCTGTTCCCCAAACATGAAAAGTGGTGAGGACTCAAGCTGAATCTCCACGGACAACAGCTCAACGTCCGCAGTTTCATGGCATTTTGGAACTGAAAACAGATTGTACACCTGCTGACAAGCTTTGGTAGCCCGGGAGAGATTCGAACTCTCGTCAGCGGCTCCAGAGGCCGCCATGTTTGACCACTGCACCACCGGGCTCCCTGATGGTTGAAGACTGAGCATTCTTCAGACTGAAGACTGGGACGTTCTTCATAATAACCTTACTGTCAGGCTCGACGAGGGTTTTCTACTTCTTTTTCTGGCTTGCATCGCTGATGCAATTGCACTCTTGAGCTGCTGGGTAATACTCTTGGCAGCACCACAGCGTTTGTACTATTGGGTTTCTGTTTTTCAGAAAGCGCCTCGTGCAGAACACCCTGTCCGGGTACTCGTAGGCGTTGTGACTTGTACAGTTACCGCAAAACCTTTGCGTGTTTTCAGTCTTCTTCATTTCACTCCCCTCGCCTTCAGCACTTCTTTCTACAACCTCGACGCACGCTTGAAACTCTTGCCTAGCCGTTCAATGACTGAAGCCACCATCATCGGGAAAACCATCATCGCCTCGCCGATCACCATAGTCTTGTCTGACTGACCCTTCAGTTTACCCCAACTCACCGTTTCCTCCAACGTTGACCCCGACAATCCGCCGGTTTCTGGTCGGTCCATCGTTATCACCACGGCATAGTCGATGCCTGACTTCGTCGCGAGAGCAGCGGATTGTATCGTGTTTCTCGGCACCCCACCCCCGATTATTACCATGCCGTTTCTCGGAGATTTCTTGAATACGCTGATTATTTCTGGCACATCCTTGAAGGCATCTACCACCAGTGTATTCCTGAAGTGTTTTCGAGTTGCGTGGAGATTGTAGATGTAACCAAATTCTGAATCCCGCACCGCAGGAATGAAGACAGGTGTCTTGGCTTCGTACGCTGCCCGCAGAATCGAGTTTGGATCGCTGAGCCTTCTGCCCAGCTCCCATGCAAAGTCCCTTGAGGATAAGGTTCTCCCCGTGTATTCCGCAGCTATCTCGTCGTACATATCCACGAGTCTGCGGTCCAGCTTTATGAAATCCTCCTCAGGAACGAAAACGTCGTAGATACGGTAAGTGTGATTCTTGTAAAGCATGTTGTCATCAGCGTTCGAGTAGCCTTTGTAATGATGCCCGCCCAAAGCTTCTATCGTGTCATGAACCATGTTCGCTCCAGTCGTCACTACAACGTCGATGAGGCTTTCACGGATCATGTCCGCAATCAATGTTCGCATGCCGGCAGGGACGACAGCCCCCGCCAAACCCAAGAACACGGTGCACTTCTTGTCGCGCAGCATCCGCTCATAGATGTCGCAGGCCGCCGCAAGTCTCCCTGCCTCGAAAGATCCTGAATTCTTGAACTGTCTGATAAGCTGGTCAACAGTGAGCGTTCCATTAATCTTCACATGTTTTACCGGTTCTCGCAGGATGTCCTTCCTCTGCACCAAGAAATACACGCTCAGAACTTCACTGTTTGGTTGATTAAACACAAATATCTTTCGCTGACTCTATCGTCACACAAATGGTTCTGAAATAAGAAAAAGTTCGCTAGTAAAGCAATTTCAGCTTTTCTCGTTAAGAGGCCTAGGATTCCAGATGTTATGCGAACACTCAGTCCAGCAGTATTGAGTCCCACTCTTAGGGCAGACTGAACACTCAGTTATGTCGCGTATCTTCTGTTTGGGCATACTCTTAACCCCGTCAATAGTGAAAGCGTCATCGTGGTTACCCTCACGCCACAATGGATAACGCAAGTCTTGAGGGTTAAAAACAGTTTGTCAATACAACGTTTCTGAGAAATGGAGAGAGTTTAAGGTTAAAGTGAAGTTAACTTAAAGGAGCTGATCATGTCTTTCTGGAGTTTTCTTTTCGTTTTCCACGAGTTTCGCGAGTGCATACTCGAAGGCGTGTGATCTATTTCTGAATCGGAAGCTCTGAATCTGAAATGAAAATCAAATAGTCAAGACGGTGCTTCATAATTCGCGTGTAATCATCGTCGCTGTTGAACGGACATTTCTGAGTTTTCTGACATCCGACACTATCTGGTTAAGTTCATCAATATTCTTCGCAGTCACCTTTGCTATTATGTCGTAGTCTCCATAAACGTAGAAGGCTTCGTCAAAACCTTTAATCTTCATCAGAGCCTTCAAGACATCAATTTCGCATCCTAGGTCGACATTCATTAAAACAAAAGCTTGGAATTTCATCAGAGACACCTGCCATTACGCCTGCGTCTACCCAGATATTTAGAGCTTTCTTCTCCAAATTTGCGTGCGCGTGGGTAACTTAACAGTACCCACCCATGGAACTTAACGATTGATTTTTGCTTTTTTCAGTCCCTTTTTTCTCTTCCATGTTGAAGATAGGCAAGTTTGAGCACACCACGCTTTCTGAGTGAAAAAGTAAAACATAACTTAAGCATACTAGAGCATATTGTCGTAAAGCTTAAGATATGTTTTTATAGGTCGCTGATGTATCGTTGCGGAAAGGTTTTAATGGCATGAATGGTTATGAAAAAGAAAACAGTGCGTTCCAAAGCTACAAGTCTGAATGCACTAGAAAAAGACGAAAAAGAAAACTTGCGAGATTGGCTACTCGATATAGACCTGCTCAAGTGTGCTAGTCACTAGAGTTTTTCGGCCTTCGCAAATGCGAAACCTCCTGTTCCACCGCGGCCCCTGTTTAAAGTGGTGCCGAATCAGCACCACATAAAGGTAAGTCAAGAGATGCGGTAGCCAAGTTAACAGGTGTAGGCCATGATACTCTAGCTAAAGCTGAAAAGCTTGTTTCGATTAGTACGTCGAAAGTTGACGTTCAAGAAATGTGGAAGACGCTAGACTGAAAATATTCCTCTTTTTTTCTGTTTCATGTTCAAGAGTGGCATACTTTACTCTAAAAGGAGTGGGTTCTTTGCCTATTGGCAAGCGCTACGAGAAAAGCTTTTAGGACATAAAAATAGGATTGTTAATGAAGTTTGTGATACTATGTCACAAGAACAGATAAAGTACAAACAAATCTCCGCAAAAGTTGTCGGAAGTAACGTAGTTGTATTCCGTCTGGAGGATGAAACTTTAGTAAAAGTGCATGTGGACATGGCTCGCGTCGGAGTCGCGGTTGATAGGAAAAATCCTGACGGGACTCCCATATACAGGTTTGATCTAGCCCAGAGACTTGAGGTACAAACAAAGGACAAGACTTTCTTCGCTCCAGCACCACCCGTACCAACAAAAAGCACAGACAACAAGAAAGGAGACCAAGCCTACACAACCTGACAAGCGTTGTGGAAATAAATGTGGAATTGGGCTAGGTAAATCCATTCGTTCAATCTTGAAGTTTTTCGGCTTCTTGGTTCAAGAATGGCATAGTTTACTCTAAAAGGAGTGGCTTCTTTGCTTATGTTTTCAGTTTCCAGTATTTGCCCGCATGTTTGTTAGGAATATATGTGCCGTTCTCTCTGACTATATTCGGAAAGAGGTTCAAATAATCATAATCCACAACTCCTTCACGGTACAGTCTGTTAAGGCAACGGCTCATACTTGCCCTGTCTGAACTGTTCCTGTTTATGTTGTTTCCCAGTTCTTCAGCTATGTCCTGAAGGCAGATTGACTCTTTTGCGCGCGCGCTCCGAGTCAACTTTTATAATAGTCCGAATTCGGTGGACTTGATTCTTCCCTTAGTGTCAAGAGTAACCTCGAACTTCTCAGCCCATGGATGCCCTTCCATATCTATAGGGCAAGTCCCGCGGATAACCCAACTCTCTTTGCTCAGTTCAACCGTCGAAACCTCAACTCTTTCAGTGCATTTCCTCTTCTTTAGAAATTCAAGTGCTATTTGCGCGGCTGCTTCCTTAGTGATGTTGTTCTCATTCATTGCAATTCCTCAGGCAAATTGCCTAATGTTTTTCCATTGAAGGCATTAAGGATTATGAAGGCAGAATCTTGAGTTCCAATACTTGCTATCTGATTGAGAGCACGAAAATGCGCCGCTGGGCCAGATAGGTTCAAATTGACAGCGTAGCTCTTAAGCCTGGAGCACTCTGAATGGGAAAAGAAGTCTCATGAGCGAGAAAAGGCGGATTATATTTCATTTTGATATGGATCACTTCTTCACTGCTGTGGAGGAGAGACAACACCCTGAGTTCAAGGACAAGCCCGTCATTGTTGGGGCTGACCCAAAGGGCGGAACAGGAAGAGGCGTTGTCAGCACGTCTAATTATCAGGCCAGAAAGTTCGGCATCAAGTCGGGCATGCCCATCTCGAAGGCTTGGAAGCTGTGTCCACAAGCAGTCTACCTGCCTGTAAATTACGGGCTTTACGTGAAAGTGTCGAATGAAATCATGGGCATACTGCGAAGATACTCTGACAAGTTTGAACAGTGGGGTATCGATGAGGCTTTTTTGGACGTGACGTCTAAAGTGAACGACTACGCTGCAGCTGAAGCCCTAGCCCGCCAGATAAAAGATGAAATCTACGCCCGGCAAGGGCTTACCTGCTCAGTCGGAATAGGCCCAAACAAGCTAATCGCCAAAATAGCCAGCGACTTCCAAAAACCTAATGGTGTGACCGTTGTCAAGCAGGAGGATGTTGAAGAATTCCTTGCACCTTTACCCGTTCGGAAGCTTCTTTGGGTCGGGCGCAAGACTGGACAGAAACTAGAGAACATGGATGTGAAGACCGTGGGTGATTTGGCGCTCTGTGACCCTACTCTACTGGTCGACGCATTTGGCGAGCTTGGCGTACAGCTTCATCTGATGGCACAGGGAATTGACAAAAGCGAGATTCAAGAAAAGGGTCAGATTAGATCTATAAGCAGGGAGTTGACGTTTGAAAAAGACGAGGATGATTTCGAAGCTGTTCTGCTAACCCTGGACAAGCTTGCCGAACTAGTGTGCGAAGACGCTATGAAACAACATCTTCAATTCAAAACCATAACAATCAAGGTTCGCTACAAGAATTTCGAAACCCACACGCACAGCAAGACGCTGCCCTTCATCACGAGTCGACCGTCAGATGCAAAAAAAGCTGCGAGAGAACTCCTCAAACCCTACCTCGACCCAGAGAGGAGGATCAGGCTAATCGGCCTGCGAGTTTCAAGCCTAATCTCAGGCTTCGGGCAGAGAACCCTTGTCAATGACGCAAAGTAGATCGTTTGGCAACAGCTTTTTCCGGGATTCTTCGAATCTCGAAAACGACGGGGTTTTCACCATCTGGACAGGCGTTGAAGATAACGTTCTCGTCTTGAGCCCATGGAAAGGTTGCACCGTACCTAATTGCAAAAACCTTGGGAAGCAGAACTGTGAGAGCACTGTAACAAATTTCGCCCTTTACGGATCTTCCGTCAAACACAATTTTATCTCCAACTTTGTGCCCGAAAACACATTTGCCCTTCTGACTAATCACAGTAACCTCAATTACGGACATGCAAACCCTCACTGGCTTTATTGCACGTTAAGATATTTCTCTCTTATCTTTTCATCAGCTATTCTCGCGATCATCGCGCCGGATATCAGCACACATTTGACCCCGATTAATTCAGCTAGGTCTGCAGGTTTCTGATCCTGCGTGACCAGCAGCAGATAATGACTCTTGGCATATTCAACGATTTCCCTGTCTCTTGCACTCTTGAGGCCAGCCTCTTGAGCAGTAAGCACCTCCCATCCCAAGGTCTCGAAGTACTCTTTAAGGCCGGCATACATTTCGTCAAGTAGGAGCTTCAACAGAACTACCATGCCCCGCTTCAACTTGACAAATCCATTATTTAGATGCTTCGCCAGTACGACCTCGTCCGAAATGTCTCACTCGGCAATAACATTACATTTTTTGAGATATCTATCGCATATAGAAGAGGGTTCCACAAGTTTAAAATCCTGAACACACGCAAGTATAAACGCCAATAAGGAGATTGGAGAAAAATGAAAAAGGAATTACTGATTTCGCTAGTAATGCTGTCAATGTTTGGGCTGACATTTGCTCCAATAATAAGATCCTCGATTACGCCAATGAATACACCAACCCACGTATTCAACGTGAACCCCGTCCGCGAGCAATTTGTAGAGTCTGCTGATTTTACGCTTGGTGATCCAGTGGGCACATACCTGCCATGGGACGTAGACATCATCAACGCCGAATACCCCAACAATGGCGGTCAAGACGTATACGTAGCAGTCATAGACACAGGACTCGTTTTTAACTGGGCCGATTTCGTTGCCCCAGGAGCTATAATCGAAACAGCATTGGGCAGAGGCTGGAGCTACAACATTGTATGGAATGGCACAGACTTCGACTTCATACAGGACCCAGCCAGAGGCATCATCACAAGCGATGTTGGCTCAGGCCACGGCACACATGTAACGTGCGAAATAGTCGGATATCAACGCTCGACCATTGGCGTTGCCCCGCACATAGTGCAAGGAGTCGCTCCCAAAGTACACATAATCCCGCTACTGGGACTTGACACGTGGCTGGTAGACTGTCCTGATCCATACTACTACAACGACTACTGGGGTACAATCAACCATGCTGGAAATGTGCTGTTCAGAGGAGGCGACGACTGGATGCTGTGCTCAGCCATAGACTACGTAACCAGCCTTGCCGAAGCCCATCCTGATTGGAAGATAATATGCACCAACAGCTGGGGAGGAGGCGGGGAAGATCCTGCTTTGCGTACGTCCATAGATACCGCGATAGGCAAGGGAGTGATCTTCACGTTCGCCGCAGGCAACGCTGGAAGTGCTGGCATGGACTGGCCAGGAGCATATCCAGAAGTGATCTCATGTGCAGCAGGCGGATGGACGATGCAGATGATTGGCTATTCACCATCGAACCCACCAAGCCCGTACAGATGGTACCTCAGTGACGTCCCAGAGAAGCTTAACACTAGAGATGCTTTAGGAAATAACTGGCAGACATTCCTCGAAGACTTCAGCGGACTACCGAACAAAGCCCTAGGACAAACCTGGAAAGACTTAGACGTGTGTGCACCAGGCGCATACGTCGTCGGACCGTACAAGCTAGAAGTAGCCTGGAATGGTGCAGCGTGGGTTATTACACACTTAGCGGCCTATTACGGTCTTTGGGGCACAAGCATGGCTACTCCACACGTTGCGGGAATAGCGGCCATCATCGCACACGATTATCCACAGTTCAACCAAGCTGACATGGAATACGTTCTAAAGAAAGCGGCATCCCGCATTCCGATGGCTTCAGACGGCGCCCTCGTATATGACACAAGCCTGTGGACTTTCAAGTGGACCGACCATGACTACGGCAGTGGATGGCTCACCCTCGACAACGCAATGAAGGCAGCCGTTGCATACCACAAGTAACAGAATGAAATCCTAAACCAACAACTCCCCCTTTTTTCTTTGAAAGCTATTCCGTAGAACATTATTCCATAAACGATATTTGCCCCGAAGAGTATCTATGTCTGGGAGGAAGGAAGACGCTTAAGAAGAATGCTCCTCAACTGCTTCTTATATTCCTGCTCACGAATCTGATGATATGTGCTTTGAATGTTCAGTCAGCCGCTGCATCTGGAGATATTTACATCAGGTCCGACGGAAGCATCGACCCTTCTACGTCACCAATCCAGCGGAATGTTAGCGTGTACACTTTCACCGATAATATAGATGGCAATATCATAGTGCAAAAGGACAACATCGTAATCGACGGTGCAGGTCACACTCTTCAAGGAACTGGAGTTGAAATAGGGATAGACCTGTCGAGCAGAACGAACGTGACAATCCAAAACATGGTGATCAAGACCTTTGATGATGCACTCTACCTCAATTCTTCAAGCCAAATTACCATTTCGGGAACAGACACCACGGACAGCACTCATGGAATACGTGTCAGCGATTCCTCCAACAACAAAATATATGGAAACAACATAATGGGAAACTCGTATGAAGGCATCTACATCCTAACTTCTTCAAACAATACTATCTCTAAGAACAACATAATAGCAAACTCGGGTGACGGAGTTTATCTCTGGGGCTCTTCGAACAACACCATCTTCGAAAACAACATATCCAACAACTGGTGGGGGGTTACCTCCTACTATTCCACAAACGATAAGATCTTTCATAACAACTTCATAAATAACCCGAGCCAAGCCTATATCGAATCATCCGCTGACATTTGGGATGAAGGATATCCTTCAGGCGGTAACTATTGGAATGACTACAGTGGCACGGACCAAAAATGCGGTCCAAACCAAGATCATCCGGGAGGAGACGGCATGGGAGACACACCATATACCATCGGAAGCAACAACCAAGACAATTATCCACTCATGAACCCTTGGACTCCACCAACAGGCCATAATGTCGCAATCATCAGCGTCGTGTCGTCCAAGACGGCGATAGGGCAAGGCTACAGTGGCAAAGTCACCGTCTACTGCGCCAACAAAGGCGCATACCCCGAGACGTTCACTGTGACCATATATGGTAACACATCACAAATCGCATCAACGGCTGTACCCATGGAAAGTGGTACTACGGCGGCCCTCACATTCTCATGGAACACTACGAGTGTTTCAAAAGGCAACTACAGTATAAGTGCCACAGCAGAAACGGTTCCAAACGAAACAAAAACAACAGACAATAATCATTCGGACGGCTGGGTGGCCTTGACCATCCCAGGCGACTTTAACGGCGACTTCAAGGTTGGTCTCTCAGATCTATCCATATTGGCAAAGGCTTACGGCACCAAGCCAGGCGATGCAAAGTGGAACCCCAACGCAGACATAAACGACAACGGCGCAGTCACCCTTACAGACCTATCAATAATGGCGAAGTACTACGGACAACATTACCCATAGGCATGCTTCAATCCGTCCAACCGCCAAAAGTTTGACAGGACGAACTGCATATCGTGAAGGAAATAGGATGAGTCTAAAACCTGAAATCACACGCGCCAGAGTGTTGCTAAATCAAATTGTCTGTGCCAATTTCTACTCACCTTCCAAGCGCGCGCACAGCAAAATCTGGCGGTTTTTTTCACACCAATAACGCGCGCGAAATAGACTGGCGAAAGGCGTGTTTTGCTCCTTGCTGCAACAAGCTTGGGCGGTCGTATTACTGCACAAAAACTTTATTAGGTCAAGTTCCTCAATTTCGTCAATCCGGGGGTAGTGTGTGATGAGCATCCATGAAATGAAGGACGTGCATAGGATTTTCGTTTTCGTAGACACCGAAACAACGGAGGATCTCGAAACTATGAAAAGAATACTTGCCCTTGACCCGGTGAAGGATGTTCATTTGGTCAGTGGTCAGTATGATTTGCTCGTTGTTCTTGAGCTTAGTGTTCATGGAACTGCAATTTTCACTTCAATCCAGGAATTGGCCCAAACCGCGGTTCAGAAGATCAGGAAGATTGACGGCGTTCGGGACACTAGCACCATAGTTCCCTTTCTCTCGCTGACAAAACGAGCTGAGTAGTCCGAAGCAATTCCTAAATGTGTCCAGCATCAGCAAGATTATGCTTTTTTTCGCGCAGGAGCTTGGACTGGCGTTGACCATTCAGGTGAAGGCAAGTCCGACTAGGACGATCCCGCACAGTACCACCAGCGCAACAGCTGGTTTTGTGAATCTTCCCAGCGCGTTGACCTTATCATGGACGCTTGCATAATACGCCAGGAGTCCTATTGCAAGGCCAAAAATCCCTAACAGAAGATAAAGACTATTCATTTCAAGCCCTCAGATGGTTTTGAGGCGAGGCTAATTTAAGCTTTCTGCGCACGTGCTAGAGTAATTATGACAAGTTCAACTAATCGCAGCGAATACTAGCTGAATGGCGGGCCCGCAGGGATTTGAACCCCGGGTGTCCGGTCTTTTCAGATCTCCGGCTCCGAAGGCCGGTGCCTTAATCCAGACTGGGCTACGGGCCCATTAACAGTAGCTTGTGTCTAATTAAAAGAGTTCCGAAAACTCTTGAAAACTGTCAGTGATTTTTCGTCGCTGGTGGTGCGGGCAAGAAACGAAAAGTGATTATGCGTAGCCTTATCCGTGGTGCAAAAGCTATAGTGGCGAAGCCTGAGGCCGTCAACGGTATAGATCCCATAAGAACCACGAGCGACGTGACCCGGCTTAGCATCATTGATTTCCAGTACAGATTGCAGGGTCATAAACGCTTTAACAAAATAAGTCAAGATTAACGCGAATACTCCAGGTTCGGCAGAGAACTGAACTTTGGATGGCAACAACCAGGAGGGAATTCACGTGATTATCAAAAATAGTTCACGATATCCCAATGACAAAGTCGAGAATCTCGTCAAATTCGCTCTGAGAAACATACCACATTCCGACGAACTAGAGGTTCACGTGGGAAGGAGCAAACACGCATTCTACGGACGAATCTTTACAAGCGCAGAGAATTGCACATGCGGGTGCAACGGCCAACGATTTCTGATTGTAGTTCGAATAGGCAGCAAGAAACACTTTCCATATCTCTCCGTCTATCCAAACCACAAACGCTGCCAGAGATACGCAATGATGTTGAACAATTGGAAGGAAGCATTGGTCAAGGTAACAGCACATGAAGGGACGCATCTGCAACAAATGACAGAAAAGAAACCTATGTGGGAGCACCAGGCGGAGAAGCACGCTAAAATGGTTCTCACCAAATATCGTAACACAATTGCTGACTGACAAATGTAATCTATGCATGGATTCATGTAGCATCACAATTTGTTTGACCACTCAAATCACACGCCTGTCTACAACACACCATGGTTCTTCGCATCGGCTATGGCCGACAACACACTCTATCTTACGCGCTTAGAGAATTCCGATTTCCACAAAAAATGGGTAAGGAGATTGTACGGGAATGCGAAGGCAGTGTGACGACGTCTTCAGGGCTTGAGAGTATTCGAAAACCCTTAAAAACAGTCTGGCCTTTTATACTAGTTCACCTTGTTTAGGGCCGGTAGCTCAGCTTGGCTGGAGCGTTCGGCTGATAACCGAAAGGTCGAGAGTTCAAATCTCTCCCGGCCCATCTTTTGACGTGCGCGCTAAGGAATCATCTTCCTCGTGGAACATCCCCGAAGGCGCATTTAACCCGTGCGCTGAGACCAAAGTATTATAAGCCTATGGAAAGAGAAAGGCTGTTCAAGGTGGTTCTTTGGCTAAAGATGACGACATGCTGGAGGAGCTTAAGAAGATTCGAGCACTGCTGGAACCAAAGCCTGCACCGACGGTGCCTGCGCCACCAAAGGGACTTTGGAAGGAATTCGTTGATTTCATCTCGAAATACAAGGTTATGGGGCTTGCTGTTGCTTTCATTGTCGGCGTTTACCTAGGGGCTGTAGTGCAGGCACTAGTCAAAGATTTGATAATGCCAATAATAGGTCTTGCAATACCTGGACTTGGAAATCTAGCGACTTTCAAGATTGCGTTGCCCTCAACAACATTCGATGCGCAAGGAAACCCGCCCGCTGGTTACGGAGGGCAAATATTCGGAATAGGAGATTTCTTGGTAGCAGTGATAACCTTCATCATCGTGGCGTTCGTGATATTCCTGCTCGTGAAGATAACCAAGAAATGGGGCATAGAATAGTCGTGAACGAAATCGCAGAGTGCTAAGAGCATCGATATGTCCTACAACGTCGAATAACATCTTTCCCCTTTCTTAGTTTCGATAGAAAAGCTGAAATGCTAATTGCTCTCATAGAATACCACCGTGGTTTGTATGCCCTACTACCTACTGCTTTCCAATCTGACTGATGAGGGATGGAAAACTATCAGGGAAAAACCGGAAAGAATCATAGAAGTCAACAAAGAACTCGAAGTCCTCGGAGTCCGCGTCGTAAGTCAATACGCTGTCCTCGGCCCATATGACTTCGCAAACATCGTGGAAGCTCCTGACAACACAACCATAGGGAAAGTTTCAATTGAGCTTGGCTCGAGGGGCACGATTAAGATCACGAGCATGGCCGCAATTCCCATAGATGAATTCGTAGCCTCAATGAAGAAGCGTTGAAACAATATCACTCTCCTTTTTTTCTGTGCCATTGACATGAGAAGTTGCAACAATGTCGTCACTTGGTTTCATTCAAACGGCGGGTTTGAATATTTTGAAATGAATTTGTGGGATTCTGCTGACTTTTGAACGGTCTTGGCTCCGCAACCGACCAGATTCGTAGATTAACTTCCACAAGTTATAGAGAATTTATTTATACGACTCCTGTCATAGCTAACCAATTTGGGTTTCCCTCAGAGGAATCTTGGGTTTGACGGAGAAGGCTTTCAACAAGTTGTTATTAGAAGCTGTCGACTCGGCCTTGTCCTCACTTGGTGATTCAGCGAGGCAATCGATCTATTTCCACCTCGAAAAGAAGTTTGATATAAGAAGAGACGACATTCCCGGCCGAGTTGAGGATTTCGATCATGGGCTCGAGAGAATTTTCGGCGCAGGAACACGGTTCTTAGAAGTCATGATAATGAAGAAGTTGTACGAAGAGTTGGGATCAAAGGGAAAGATTTTGAAAATGGGACAGGGCGACGACTTCAAATTCGCAGATTACGTAAGAGCGGCCGAACGGACGTACTTACAGGCGAAGAAATCCTAGACTCTATCCACAGAACCCATGAAATGTGCTTAACTTTAAGACAGTTAGATAATACATATTGGCAGTTCACAAACGTTTTATCAACGCATACCCAGTTTCATTTAAGACCTAGGCAACGTCGCAGATGAGGGGATCAATTGACCCAAAACAACTTCGACAGAATTCTCCTTTCCGCCGTAGACGAAGGCTTATGTCTGCTTGGTGACTCGCCGAAACAGGCCATCCTCTTCCACCTCGAGTCTTCTTTTCAGATAAAAGAAGAAAACATCCCTTCCAACTTGATAGAGTTCAAAAAAGCCTTGGAAGGCATATTTGGACCCGGAGCAATTTACCTTGAAAAGGCCATCGTAAGACGCCTGCACGAAAAACTCGGCCTGAAATTTGAAGAAGACAGAAAAAAAGACTTCCTGGAATGTGTAGAGATTGCAAGAAGCCGGATAGTCAACAAAGGAGAAATAGCCGTAGAATGATGGAGCGTGGAGGTGAATAAGCATGGATAGCGACGCAAAAATTCTGATAGTTGACGATGACGAAAACATAAGGAAAGTGCTAATGGCAATACTTGAAGACAAAGGGTACAACACTGAGGCAGTAGGCACTGCCAGAGAAGCGATAAAAAGGGCTGAAAAAAAGCATTACAATTTGGCCCTAATAGACATTCGACTCCCTGACATGGAAGGAATAAACCTCTTGACCAAGATCAGGGACACAACGCCCAGAATGCGAAAAATAATCATTACTGGCTATCCCACATTGCAGAATGCTGTGGACGCTGTAAACAAAGGTGCTGACGCTTACATAATGAAACCTTTCGACGTGGAAAGAGTATTGAGCACAATCAGCGAACAATTGAGAAAGCAGGAGCTGGAGAAAAAGTACAGCCAAGACAAAGTTGCAGAATTCATTGAAACAAGAGTAAAGGAACTGGATCTGGAGAAAGAGGTCATCCATAGAAAGAAACAGTGAGCCGGACTCCCCTTTTTTCGACAACTTTTCTACACGTTTGCCTTTCCCAGACTCAAATTCTCACTTGCACAAAACGGTTTCATCTTCTAGCGCGCGGTCATGACAATGTGTGGAGATACATAACAATTCAGACGGCAAGTGTCCTTCTTAGGATGAGATTGGAGAGGTCGTCCTTCAGCCACGCATTGTTCGGCATGTTCATACCAAAATCTTAAACCTGCACTTTGCAGGCTCGAATTGAGGTTATTATCCGCGAATACACTTGCTTTGCCACTCTTATTTTTCGCTGATCATGTATATTTGAGGCGTGTTGCCTTTGCATGTTCGATTAACGATTTCTATGTTATTGTGGAAAGGCCTTAAATAAGGAGACCCTACCTTTAGTGTCTACCTTAGTTATAAAAACACTAAGAGCTGTGAAGCACACGATCGTGACCACGATGAAATGTCCTTATTGCGGGTCCGAGAACCTGAAGACTCTTGAAACGAGAGACTCATCTGACAACACGGTCAGGAGGCGCAGAGAATGCGGAGACTGCGAAAAGCGCTTCACGTCCTACGAATACGTTGAGACAGTTGAGCTTATGGTGAAGAAAAAAGACGGCAGGCCAGAACGATTTGACCTGAACAAGATAGTTAGGGGTCTTCAAAAAGCCTGCGAGAAGCGACCCGTGACGATGGAGCAGATACATGAGCTGTCAGAGCACGTCAGGCAAGACTTGATGGCTCTCGGAAAAGAGGAAATCAGTTCCCGAGAAATCGGGGACCTAATCATGCGTTATTTGAAGAAGCTTGACCGGGTGGCTTACATCAGGTTCGCCTCGGTTTACAGAGAGTTTGAGGAACCTGATGATTTCCAGAAATTACTCAAAGAGGTAAAAACTTGAAGTTCGTTAGAAAACGAGATGGAAGATTAGAACCCTTTGATCAGGAGCGAATAACCAAGGCAGTTTGGAAAGCTGCGAAGGCGGTAGGTGGAAAGGACCGTGAGCAGGCCAGCAGGATAAGCGATCACGTCTTAGTCGAGCTCAATAACCGTTTTGGAGAAGATGGCGTTCCAACAGTGGAAGAGATTCAGGACTTGGTTGAGAAGACGCTGATAGAGAATGGACACGCGAGAACCGCCAAGGCCTACATCCTTTACAGAAAACAGCACCAGGATCAGAGAGAATTGGCTGCACTATTAAGCGACGCCGACCTTGTGGATCAATATTTGGACATCGAAGACTGGCGCGTACGGGAAAATTCTAACATGAGCTACTCATTGCAAGGTCTGAACAATTATCTTTCATCTACGGTCGTAGCTAAGTACTGGATTAGCAGGATTTACCCCCCGCACATAGCTGAGGCCCATTTTTCCGGCGACATGCACATCCATGACCTCGGCGTCCTGGGCGCCTACTGTGTTGGCTGGGACCTAAGAGAGCTGCTTCAGTCAGGGTTTGGAGGCGTTTCGGGAAAAATCGAAAGCAAGCCTGCAAAACACTTTAGAACAGCGCTGGGGCAAATCGTGAACTTCTTCTACACTCTCCAGGGTGAAGCTGCAGGAGCCCAAGCTTTTAGCAATTTTGACACTTATCTGGCACCTTTCATACGTCACGACGGCCTCAATCAGAAGGAGGTCGAACAGGGACTGCAAGAATTCCTCTTCAACATGAACGTCCCGACCCGCGTAGGGTTCCAAACGCCGTTCACCAATGTGACGCTGGATTTGACAATACCGGACTTTATGAGAAATGAAGCTGTCGCCCTCGGCGGAAAAACGATGGACGCCGCGTACGGTGACATGCAGTCCGAGATGGATATGTTCAACTCAGCTTTTGCGGAAGTCATGAGCCAGGGGGACTCTAAAGGCAGAGTTTTCACCTTTCCAATACCTACGTACTGTATCACTAGGGACTTCGATTGGGACTCACCCACATGTGAAAAGCTCTTCGAGGTGACTGCCAAGTACGGTGTGCCTTACTTTTCAAACTTCATCAACAGCGACATGAAACCGGAAGATGTTCGAAGCATGTGCTGCCGTTTGAGGATAGACAACAGGGAGCTTCGCAAACGCGGAGGCGGGTTCTTCGGGGCCAACCCACTCACCGGATCGATAGGCGTCGCTACCCTGAACCTGCCTAGGATAGGGTATTTGGCAAAGGATGAAGACGAATTCTTTGAGCGGTTAGAAGCATTGATGGAAATAGCACGCGATAGCCTGGAAACGAAGCGCAAAGTGTTGGAATCATTCACCGAGAACGGGTTGTACCCATATTCCAAACGTTATCTGCGGAACGTCAAAGAAGGGTTTGACCGCTACTGGAAGAACCACTTTTCAACCATAGGCATAGTCGGGATGAACGAAGCCATCCTGAACTTGCTCGGAGTCAACATAGCCTCGGCTGATGGAACAGACTTTGCTATCAGGGTGCTGACGTTCATGCGCGAAAGGCTATCAGACTATCAGGAACAGACAGGCAGCATCTATAACCTTGAGGCCACCCCCGCTGAGGGAACGAGTTACAGGCTTGCACGCATCGACAGGAAGAAACATCCTGAAATCATCGCAGCCAACGAGAAGAACCTCTCGTGCGGAGCAGAACCTTTCTACACTAACTCTTCACAGTTGCCCGTGGACTACGAAGGTGACCTTTTTGAGGCCCTGCAGCACCAGGACAGACTGCAGCCACTCTACACGGGTGGAACGGTGTTTCACATCTTTCTCGGAGAGAGGCTTTACTCATGGAAAGCCGCGGTCGAGCTTGTCAAGAAGGTTGCCTCGAGTTCACATCTGCCGTACTTCACTCTTACACCCACTTTCAGCATATGTCACACTCACGGCTACATAAGCGGAGAGCACAAACAATGTCCCACTTGCGGGGCGAAATGCGAGGTCTACTCGAGAGTGGTCGGATATTTGAGACCCGTTGACCAGTGGAACGACGGCAAACAGGCAGAGTTTGCCATTCGCCGAACTTTCGACAAGTCAGCAGTCGTGCAGACAGTGACAGCCTGAGTGAAAGGTACATGAAGTTTAGTGGTATCCAGAAGACAAGTTTGGCTGACTTTCCAAATCGCGTGGCCTCAGTTCTCTTCACTCCGGGCTGCAACCTGCGCTGTCCGTACTGCCACAACTGGAGGATTGTCGTCGACCCCAAGCCGCCCTTCTTGAGCGATGAAACGGCCCTCAAGATTCTTGAGGAACGCAAAAGGTTCGTGGACGCTGTTGTCGTCACAGGCGGAGAGCCCACAATTCATAAGGAATTGCCGAGTTTCTTGAGAAAACTGAAGGAGAAGGGCTTTGCAGTCAAGCTTGACACGAACGGTCTGAACCCGCAAGCGCTAGAAGAGTGCCTGCCATACTTGGATTACGTGGCACTGGACGTAAAAACAAGTCTTCGAAAGTACGCACGCTTGGGAGCAAGAGACGCGGTTGAGCTCGTGCGCACAATCGAGATGCTGAAAACTGGAAAAGCCGAATGTGAGTTCAGAACGACGGTCGTACCAGGTTTCGTCGATGAAGAAGACATAGCGGAAATAGGTGAACTTGTCAAAGGTATAAAGAACTTTGCCCTGCAGCAATTCGTGCCAGACGACGCACTCGACAAGGAGCTCAATTCCCTCAAGCCATACACCTTAGACAGCATCGCAGCCATTGCCGAACGCATGAAACCGTATGCAGAGAACGTGACAATTCGAGCTTAAACGGTGTCAACGCCGCAACACTCTTCGACTTTGTATGCGTAAGGTTTAAGGGTTAACGCGTTGTTTAGGTTTCGAATGCTTTCGGGATGGGTCTGAGACTTGAGCAAGAAAGAACTGACTCTGGAAGAACGAAAAGCAGAAACTCTGATTAAACTGAGACGTTACAAGCTGATAAAGAAACAGAAACACGAGGACGCGATAGGCTATGTTGTTAATATGCCTATTGAGAAGGAGAAGGCGCTTATATGGTGCGTTCCAGGCGAGACAACGGTTGGAATAAACAGCATCAACCGCGTGACAAAGGCGATGAAGGACGCTGAAGTGGAAACAGGGATAATTGTCACTGACGGCAGATACACGCATGCGGTCAAGCTGGGTGCGAAGAAGAAAAAAATCGAGCTTTTGCCCAAGACATTTCCAGCATTTGACTTGTTCGAACACAAACTTGTGCCAAAACATGAAATGCTAAGCGAGGATGAGAAAGAGAAGTTGCTGGTTCAGTACAGGGTTCACCCGTATCAACTGCCACAAATAAGCTCGTTGGATCCATGCGTCAAAGCCATAGGCGCCAAGCCTGGCGATGTTCTGCGCATAATCAGGAAGAGCCCAACCGCAGGAGAACACATATCATTTAGGTATGTGGTTGAATAGTGTGCTGGTTATGTTGAATCAACTTAATTAGTTAGACCCATGTTACTATTTTCTTTCATCTGGTGCTAGAAGTGCCGCCAGTAATTCAAATCCAGAATCTCACTAAGAAATTCGGAAACATAGCCGCAGTAGATCATCTGAACCTAGAAATAGAAGAGGGCGAAATTCTCGGACTTCTTGGACCAAATGGCGCAGGTAAAACGACGGCGATTCTCATGCTTGCAACAGTTATCAAACCCACAGAAGGTACAGCCATCGTCTGCGGGTATGACATTCGAAAACAACCTGACAAGGTCAGAGGTGTATTAGGCATAGCTTTTCAAGAACCAAAAATGCTATGGGTCAGCACACCCTGGGACGTGGTCAACTGGCACGCTAAGGTGTGTGGACTCTCGACGTCGGAGCGGAAAAAAAGGGTCAAAGAAGTACTCGACGCGGTTGACATGTGGGAACCCAGACGCAAAAATGTTCATGCACTATCAGGTGGAATGCGCAAACGAGTCGAAATGGCCAAGATACTGGTTCAGCGACCCAAAATAGCGATTGTCGATGAACCGACAGCCCAGATTGACATAGTCGGCAAACACAAAATATGGAACATGCTGCTGGAACTCCGTGACGAAGGAAGCACGATAATCCTGGCGACAAACGAGCTTTACGAGGCTGACCAGCTTTCGGACCGCGTTGGAATTCTACATAAAGGCAAGCTTCTAGTCCTCGGCACACCTAAGACTCTGAAGGACAGCATTCTGGGAGGCGACATAGTCGACGTCGAACTATCGCAGGCCGCATCAGAAGATATTGTTGCAGACCTTAAAAGACTGAAAGAAGTCGTGGACATAATGCAGGCAAAACCAACCAGCTTGCGTCTTTACCTGAACAGAGTGGAAGAGGTTGTTCCGCAGATAATGGGTTTGTTCTCGAAGAGAAACGTGCCCATCAGTTCAATACGCATGAGCGAGCCAAGCCTCGACGATGTTTTTGCGCACTACACGGGTTTGACAATCGAGGAAGCCCAAAAAGATGATGGGTGAGCCGTAAACGAATAAGACTCTGTTCGTGATCGAGAGAGATATTCGTCTCTTCTTCCAGTACAAGTTTCTAATCATAATGCGTGCCATCTGGTTTGTTTCACAAGTGGCCCTTTTTGGGCTTATCGCCGCAAGCATGGTAAATGTTCCAGATTACTTCCGCTACTACGTGGGAGGGCTGGCAGTGATGACGCTCTATTCAACTGCTATTTTCATTGGTTTCGACATTTATGAGGAAGCCGAGCACGGTGTGTTCGAATATCTTCTCAGTCTTCCTGTCTCTAGAAGGCAACTTGTAATAGGCAGATCAATAGGTGGGGGACTCAGAGCCTTCATATACGTTGGGCCGTTGATAGCAGTATCGCTGTTTGTGATTGGCGCTTTCAACCCGCTGAGTTTTGCGTTGGCCCTGCTTGCACTTTTCCTTTTCTCATTTGGGGTGTCAGGCATGAGCATTGCGGTGGCCGTGTTGATCAAATCGAGCGATCGGTTCGATATTTTCATGGGAGTCCTAGACGCGCTGATCGTACGTTTGAGTACAACCATGTATCCACTGGCAATTATCCAGCAAACTAACCCGCTTTATGGTTGGACAGCAAATCTTAACCCTCTCTCTTACGCAGCGGACCTTTTCAGATGGGGGACTGGTGTAGAAAGTATAATAAGTATTCAGAATCCTCTGTTGCCTTTCCTGGGAATAGCAATCTTCTTCGGACTTTTTACTCTTCTAGGGGTTACGATCTACGAAAGAATGATAGAAGGAGGAGGCTGGCAGTAGATGAAGGGCATCATTCGGATGGTTGAGCACGATTTCAGGAACTTTTTCCGTTACAAGTGGTGGCTTGTGGGTTTAATCAGCATGAACCTTGCTGACCTTTTCATTTCGGCATTAGTTTACAATACTATTTTGAAGCAAAGCGTTTCAGCAAAAATCGGAAGCTACTTCAATTTCTTCGCGCCAGGTTTGGCGGTGACCGGACTCTTCGCCTCGGCTTTCATGATAGGTCGGGAAATCAATATGGAACGCCGAAGGGAGGTGCACCATTACATGTTGAGCTTGCCGATGACACGGTTGGAACTGGCCATCGGACGCGTTCTTTCCGGCGGACTTAGAGGAATGATGTACATGTCGCCACTCCTGCTGACGTGCTTCATCTTTGTAGGCTTCCCTACGATAGGACAATTGCTTTTGATCCTGGCCGTTCTTTTTCTGCTTGCGGTTGGCATTTCTGGCCTAAGCATCTCGATCGCCGTTTCTACGTCGAGCCTCGAAAAATTCATCACTGCAAGAGGAGCAGTTTACTATCTGCTTTTCTTCTGCAGCACTGTCTTCTATCCACTGACTGTAATCCAGACGGTGGGAACGAGCGGTCAATTTCCTTCGGTATTGGTTACGTTGGCCGAGATTAATCCTTTAAGCGGAGCTTCTGACATGATTCGATCTTTCCTGCTGCCCAGCTTCTTCTCTTTCTCGTATTTTTCAATCCTCTACATTGCGGCCTTCTCCGCGATTTTCGCCTTCTTGGCGGCCTTTGCCTACATGAAACTTCTGGAGCGTAGATAACAACTCCCTGACTAGTTCCATGTTTTTCGAGTGCACTTTCTCTTTCCATATGGATCGAAACGTTAGAGGTTAACGCGACGGTTGAGCTGATCATCGCGTTTGAGACTTGCTACAAGGTCAAGAAGCATTAACTATATTTTGAACGCACGTAGATTCTATTGAGGGCCATTTCCTGTTTTAGGGTGGAACATTGGTTCAAATTCCAAATCGTGAAGATGAGAGACTGAATCAAGAAATCCTTAGCTTCAGCAGGCACATTGCAGCATCTTCCCCAATCACAGCAACGTGTCTATGCAGTGGCTACGCTTCAAGCCTAGCCTCTTCACGAACGATGGCTCAAGTTTTGCTGATCATAGAGGATTTCCAGCCCAGACTCATGAATTATGGAAAGACCATTGATACAGGCGGCCTTTCAGTACTGGCTGTCGACAAATGGCTTTTTGAAAGGGACGTTGACAGGGGTCTTCTAGGTGAAGCTTTGGCTGCCGGACTCATTTTTCCGTACAGGCCTCTTGTTAACGGAGAGTATTTGCACGTTCAAGAAGCAACGTTGAAAAAGCGCCTGATCCTTGAACTCCTGCAAAGCCTTGTGCTCGATTTCCCCGAATTCTCTTATGAATTCTACATCAAGCCCGAGTATTTTATGTACGAAACCCTGTTGACTCGCGCCCGCCTTTTTCCTCCCATGCTCGATTCCCTTGCAAGCCTCGTAAAGGATGCGAAAGGTCTTCAGCAGACTCTGCAAGGATTCCAGGAGGCTTTGAAAAAGTTGGCAGAAGAAGGAGTCGTCGGTTTTTCAGGAGAATACGTGACCATTTCGAAAGATTTCGTCGACAAAGCCCGTGCCAGAAGGATCCGCTTTACAAATTTGTTCAAAACAGGACACAGAGCCCTGTTTGCTTCATTAGTGGGGATGCTTCCTCAGGTAATCAACGCTCTTTCGCAGAACAGAGAGTCACGTACTAGTCTTCAAAGGATTTTTGCAAAAGATGCGCGGGCTCGACCGTCAATACAAGATCCTGAGGCCTATGTCTACCTTAAGACTGCGAGAGGCTTTGCGCCACTAACGAACCGGATGGACATCGCAGCTTTTTCAAGGAGGATTCTGTCGGCAAGCGACGATGCACAAGTCAAAGTTAGAAGTATTGGAGGCATCTTGAATGATGTCTATCTTGTGAGCGCCAACGTCGAACGTAAGGAAAGAAGGGTTGTTGTCAAGAGATTCAGAGACTGGTCCAACTTTAAGTGGTTTCCACTCACGTTATGGTCGGTCGGAACCAGAACCTTTGCTGTCTTGGGCAGTTCAAGACTCGAAAGAGAATGTGCGATAAACCATTTGCTTCACTCGCACGGTTTCGCTGTACCTGAAATCCTATATGTTAGCCCTAGCGAACGTTTGATTTTCATGGAATACGTAGTTGGCGAAGATCTCAGCACCGTGGTCAGGAGAGTCGCCGATTCAAAAAGTGATAACGAATTGAGGAAAGCCCTGGAGCTGATAGCAAAGGCCGGCGACCTCTTCGCGAAGGTTCACGCTTTTGGTGTTGCTTTAGGCGATACGAAACCTGAGAACATTCTGGTTAACGGAAAAGGAGAGCTCTATCTCACTGATTTGGAGCAAGCAAGTCGAAAGGGAGACAAGGCGTGGGATGTCGCGGAATTTCTATACTACGCTGGCCATGACATTTCTCCCTTTGCCAGTGCACAGCGAATAGAGCTGATGGCAAAAAGCTTCATCAAGGCCTACTTGACTGCTGGTGGAAACGTCAAGACCGTCAAGAATGCTGGCAACCCCAAGTACACCAAAGTATTCAGCATTTTCACCTTCCCACACATTATGCTTATATTATCAGGCATGTGCAGGAAAGCGGACAAGTTGGGAAAATAGACATGGTTGAACAAGAGACGACCTTAACCTTTTACGGTGGTGTGAACGAGATCGGTGGCAACAAGGTCCTGCTCAAGGATAAAGATACGAAAGTCTTTTTTGACTTCGGTATGTCGTTCAGCATGAGAAGGCAATTTTACTCGCCACCATTTCTCTCGCCTAAGAGCTAAAAGAATTTGCAAGAGCTTGGAATCCTGCCCAAGCTCAACGGCGTTTACAAATTTGACAGCAAACCGCCAGAAATTGATGCGTTGTTCGTCTCTCACAGCCATCTGGATCACTCGGCTTACTTATTTTTCATAAACCGTGATATCCCAATCTACTGCGGTAAAACCACGCAGACCATCCTGCAAGCCCTCGGCGAAACACGCAAAACCGATCTTGAATTCTGCGTTAGAGACATCCCGTTCAGACCATTCAGAACAGGAGAAAAGCTGAGAATAGGCACCTTGGAAATTGAGCCGGTTCATGTAGATCACTCAGTCCCGGAGGCATATGGGTTTGTAATCAATACCTCGCAAGGCACGGTAGCGTACACGGGAGACTTTCGAATCCATGGCGCAAAGCCCCAGATGACGCGGGATCTTGTTGACAAGGCACGTGAGGCAGAGCCGGTCGCAGTGGTCACTGAGGCCACGAACGTGACAGGCGCTTCGATTTCCTCTGAAAAGGATGTTAAGATCAAATTGAACTCCATCGTTGGTGAAGCGGGAGGCATCGTTTTGCAGAGTATGCTTACGCGGACATTGATCGACTGAACAGTTTCGTTCGAATTGCAAGAGACAATGGGCGATGTTTAGCTGTTTCACTGAGACAAGCCCACCTATGGAACGTGCTTCGATCTGATAGGGGTTTAAGCGTTCCGAATTTGAATGGCGATGATCTTTTGATATTTCGAAAATCGAAGGAAAGGCGCGAAAAGTGGGAAAGCCAAATCTTGGAGCGATATTCAACCAAAATCGTCGACGTGTTCGAAGCTTCGAAGCGATAGTGCAAGTTGGTTTTGGCTCTTTCACTCTATGATTTTGAAGAGCTTGTCGAAATCAATCCGCAAGCAGGTAGCTGCTACGTCTTGTCTGCGTCAGAACCCTTCAGCGAAGAAATGGAAGTGGACTTCAGAAAGCTCACAAACTGGCTTGATCATTATGGTCTACCCCAATACCATGTGCACGTTTCAGAGCACATAATGCCGTTGCAGTTGAAAGCACTTCTAAGGGAAATGGAAGCAGCGGAAATCTTTCCGATTTACACGGAAAACGCAGAATTGGCTGGCAAGTTCATGCGAGACCTCAAAGGGAAAGTGATCCTGGTCGAAAGGGGAAAAGAGTGTAAAGTCTAGCGTCGGCTTTGCTGGGCTGATGATAGAAGTAAATCGCAGGAGTGTCCCTTCGTTTTTTAGCCGAGACTAACGATCATGTCAGGCGGCAAACTGCCTGGGATTTCCCTGAGGATCATCAAAGCTGCTCCTCGGCTCGTTCTAACCTCAATTGTAACCTTAGAGTATGCAGTTATGCCGTATTGGTCTCCCAAGTTTATGACAAGGTAGGCCTTGGCATTCTGTTTTAGGACGGTGTCCGTGATGTACTGACTGTTGTATATGAAGCACGTAGCGTTGGGCGGACCCGTTACGTTCACCATAAGGTTAGCGATCGATGTTTCATTCGTGGTCACTGAACCGCTGTAAATGTTTGCAAGAGAGAAATTCCCCCCTTGCACAGCAACAACAACAGTGTTCGTTGCCAGGTCTACTTCCTCTTCACCTACGGCGAGCTTTACAGGAATTGCAAGGTACGTTATTGCAGGGTTTGTTGTGTTCGTCTTTCCTGTCACGAATCCATCAAGCTCGAGCGCACTTGTGGCCTCTTGGATACCCTTGTTTATGGTCGATTTAGCCGTCTGAGCCGCGAAGAAACCCATGTTTATCACAACGTAGGCTAGGGCTGCGGCTATCACCACGAAGGCGATGAGCACTATAGCAGCCTCTATACCTACGATGCCTCTTTTGTTCCAACCCCTGCGTTGCATCCTTTTTCCCATCGTGTCCCACTTCTTGAGATATCCTATTCACAAAATAAACATCGGAATATCGCTCTTAAACCTTCTTTTCTATGAATAAATAGTCTGATTCGACTCATTGCATTCTTATATTCAAACCATAGTTCAGTTTCTGTGTCAGAAGTCGAACCACGACTAACTATTGATGAATCTCGTCTAGAACGAGTATGCTGACTGGGGGATGTGATACAGAGCAAGCCAAAAAAGGTCTATATAGTCTGAAGCAAGGCTGTCAGCGCAATCTGTCTCGTTCACGAGGAATTCAGCTGTGATGTTTTAACTTCAGTGCCAGATAAAGACATGAAAGAACGTGGGCTTGTTCTTGTTATTGGCTCGCGCAGGGGACAAAACGCCATTTTTGCTCCTGTGTGTACATTTTCCTGAGCAACTCAGTGGCGTTTTCTCTGTTCATTGAAAGGAGCAGTTTCGCGACGTGTTTGCAAAGCTTTTTTGTCGCGAGAACTCTTTCCCAGTCGGGGCAGTCGTGTGAGATTGTGGTTGCTTCCGCGTCTATGATTACGTGGTAGTCCCTTATTGTTGCTTCAACTCTGTTGGAATCCTGCTTCTTGATAGCTAACTCGCTTTCCTCGATTTGTTCAGCTCTCCTCAGTCTCTCGGATGGCACGAAATAGTGCATGAGACTCTCGAAAGTCACGTCCTTGGGCTCGATGAAGCTTTCAAGCGTAGAGGCCCTCAGTTCGCCTGAAGCTTTCAGGTGATTCTCTACTCGCGTCTTGGCTTCAACCTGTTTCGCATTGATGCTTCCAATCATTTCCATGACTTGAAGACAGTTTTCAACGGCGTAGCCATGATAATGGTTGTTAAAGTATCCGTATATCTTCTCGACTTTTTTTGCGGCATCCTTCAATTTGGGTATCCATGGTTCAAGTTCTTGAACCGAATAGCGGTAGTCGTACCAAGGTTTCTCTCCACATCCGTGCCAACGGAAATAAGCGATGTCAGACGTCAAATGAGTCTCTGGAGGGAGCAGAGGCTCATCAACGATTGTGTAAGCTACACGGTATTTCTCCAGAAGGCTCCACGTTTCACTTCTCATCCATGAGGGGTCTCTAAATTCGACAGCGAATTTCACGTGCGTAGGAAGTATCTTGAAGAAAGCTTCCAAGTTGTCGGGTCTGAAGTGGTATTTGGGGGGGAGTTGGATGAGTATGCAGCCGAGTTTTCCGCTGAGAACGAGTGGTTCCATAAGATCGATGAATCGTTCCAGATCCTGTTCTATTCCTTCTCCCAAATTCAATTTCTTGTCGTGTGTGATAAGCCCAGGCAGTTTCGCCGTGTAGATGAAGCCTTCAGGCGAATATCTCGTCCACCCCATTACCATGCCTTTCGAGGGGTACCTGTAAAATGTGGAGTCGATTTCGACTGTTCCAAAGACCTTAGCGTAAGCGCGAAGCTTGCTCTTGTCCATTTTCGTGTAGAACGGTCCGATCCATTCGTTGTAACTCCAGCCTGAAGTGCCGAGAAAAACGGAATCAGGAAATGAGGCCAAACTCTTCACCTGATCTTCGTCTTCAACTCTTGGGAGACTTCGCTTAAATCATTGTAGGTTCCTTGGGGGAGCTGGTCCAGCAGGTCTCTTGCGTGAACTCTTTCAGTTTCGGTTAGATCGAAGACCTTCCAACCCTGATTCAGTACTAACTCTTCTTTTGTTGATGGAAACCTGGCGTCTTCGCTGAGAATTTCCTCAAGCGAGGCTAGGCCGGTGGATCCTGTCACTTTCGGGAACTTTCCCGTTTGCTTGTACGTTTTCAGTCTCGCGGCGTCTTTGTACATTTTTACGAAATGGAAGCTCATCACTATCTTCTCGGGCTTTCCGTTTATTGCCTTGTTGTCTATTTCTTGGAGTTCATCGTCGGTGGGCTGGTACACGTTGTGTTTTCCTTTTCCGAAGAGTCTGGTATACAGAATATCTGATTCGTAGGCAGGTGCCTCGCTCTTTGAGAGATCTACACAGTGGATAATATTGTGTTCTTGCATCGTCTTCATGAGTTGAAGGGGGAGCTGTGAGGATCTCTTTCCCCTCATTTCGAGAGTCAGCCGAAGCTTCTGGAGACTAACGGAGGAAAGCAGGCTGCGAAGATTGTTGATTGATGTATTGGTGAACTTGAAAGATGAGGGCACTTGAAGATGCAAGATGTCGGCACCTAATTTGCCACATATCTGTTTCATCTGCTCAAAGGCCTCAAAGGTCTGTTTTACGGGCTCAAGTTTGTACTTGTGGGTTATCGCTTGATGTGCTCTGACCGAGAATTTGAAATCTGGAGGCACGAGTTTTCTCCATCTCTCCACCTCTTCTAACGGCGGCATTTGGTAGAAAGTTGAGTTCACTTCCACAAAGTTGAAAACTCTTGAGTAGGCTACCAGCGATTTGAGCCTTGGAATTCGAAAGTACGCCCATCCTCCTGTTCCGATTAGATATTCTTTGATTTTCTTCCACTCCTGACTTTTCATTGAGCTGGCGGGTCATGGAGCATGGATTCCCCGTCGTCGAGGCCCAAGCTCAGCTGGAACACGGCGGGAGCCTTCTTCCTTTGTTGCTCTCTGTCCCGCGTGTTGATTCTCAAAGAGAATTTGACAGGTTGATGGCTTTTTCGTAGGCGTTGATGACCATCCCTATCGTTTTGTTCCATCTGAAAGTGGTTTCCACCCTTCGAATCGCGTTTCTTCTCAGCCTAAGTCCATAATGAGGCTGTCTTAGCACTGCTTCCCTAAGTTGGCCATTCGATATGGCTTTTGACATTTCTTGGACTGATTGGATTTGCCTTCCTGCTGCTCGTTGAGAGATCTCTGAAATCTGCATGACCGCAATGAGTGACGAAAGAGCATCTCCGAGGCTTTCGAAATCATTTTTTGGAACGAGGATGCCTGTACCGTTCTCCAAATCTTGAGTTACGTCTAAAACTATTTCTTTCAATCCCCCAACGGCCGTGGCGATAATGGGATTCCCTGTCGCCATTGCCTCAAGGGCCATTATGCCGAATGGCTCCCATTTGCTCGGGCAAACAAACACGTCTGACGCCAAGTGTGCTAGAGAATAGATGCTCGGCGCCTTCCCGAAAACTATTCTCAATGTTTCCGGGTACTTGATCATGAGCCTAGCAGACTGGTTAATCAAGTCGGCTTCTTCTTCGAGAGGTAACAATAACAGAACGAACCTGGTGTCAGCGACTTTTTCTAAAACATGCGGTATGGCTCTGAACAGGATGTCTACCCCTTTCTGTTCGCCCAGTCTTCCAGTCATAAGAACCATTGGGCCGTCATGTTTGAAGGACTCAAACCTGCCGTTTCCCGTAAACGGTTTGGTTTTGAAGGCTGCCACGGTTTCTCTTACTTTCTCCTCTTCCAGAATTGGTTCGTCCGGTCTGAGGTTGCCTAGAGCTTTCGTCAGGAAGTATTTTCTAAGGTCGCTTCGTTCGATCTTGGTCACTCCCAACGTGCTTTTGACGTCATCTCCGAACCTCTTCACGATCTCTTCAAGCATCTTTCCGTGATCCCAGTCACATCCGTTCCAGTGAAACGCTGTTTTTCCTTCGCAGCCTTGACCTACTTGCGAGATGACTTCGTCTTGCAGGTAACTCTGACTCACGCTCGCGAGTACGTGCGACTCAGCTGCACAAAAAGCTTCGAGTTTGAAGTGCGCTCTCCTGAGAACAGCCTTGTGAGACATTTCAACCTTCGCGTTATTGAAATAGATGCAGTGGGGCCTGTTTCTTATGCCGCACCAGTCTTGGCCAAGATAGTTCCATTCAGTCTTTTTGCCGCTTAATAGGTGTATTGTGAAGACTAGTGCAGCTTTGCGATCGTAGTCTTCGAGCTTCTGTTTGGCCAGAATCGCCGCCGGAACACTGTGATAATCATGGGCGTGAATAACATCAGGAAATTCTCGCTTGCTGTTCTGTAAGTGCTCAACGTAGCCGGAGATTCCTCTGGCCAGCAACAGCGATTTGTCTTCAATGAGGTTTGACCTGTATACCACTTCATTGTCCAGGATTTGAGTTGTCGCATCGTTTAACCCGTGAAACAGAACAACATTGAAACCGCTCAGATGACCTGTCTGGATTCCAATGCTATATCGAAATGGGCTCCGGTAGGGCAGAAAATTCTTTTCTCTGGTGCTTCCTTTGATGACCGTATCACTGTCGTGAAGGGCCAAGCTTTCTCTTAGGGCAGGATTCGTTGACACCCCGTGGCTGGGCATAAACACAGTGACTTCTAGGCCACGATTTGCAAGGTGCCTTGCTATGTTGTAAACTGCTTCCCCTAAGCCTCCGACCTTGACTACTCCAGCGCATTCAAATGAAAATATCCAAACTTTTCTCATCTAAGACAACCTCAATGATGCTGCAGAAGCTTTTCATATATGTCGAAGTATTTCTTGGCTGAAGCATCCCATTGGAACACCGCTTCGCACCTGTTCCTTCCATTCTTCCGCATGTTCTCCACTGTTTCCGGCCTTTCTTCGAAGAGGCGCAAAGCTCTACTCATCCCATTTACAAGAGCCACCGGTTCTCCCTTTTCCACCAGAAAACCAGTTGCCCTATCAGGGTCATCCTCGTAAGAGACAATCGTGTCCTTGATTCCCCCAGTTTTGCTGCCTATTGGCACGCATTCACATGCCATCGCCTCCAATTGAACGAGTCCGAAAGGTTCGAAAACACTTGGGATCAACGCAAAATCTGCGCTGCTGTAGACATCACGGACTGTTTCTCTGGGCAGAAGCTGGTTGATTACTTTCAGTTTTGACGGCTGTTCTGCTTCAAGCTCTTTCGCGTTTTTTTCCAGCTCCTTATCTCCGACGCCAATCACGATCATCCTCACGTTTCCCGTTCTTAGAAATTCATCGCTTGCCTTCAGAAGAACATCGACTCCCTTCTGAACAGGATCAAACCTTCCGATGTAGGTGAAGAACACGCCGTCTGTGAGCCCGTGCTCCTGCAACAGCCTCTTTCTTCGCTGCCTTCTTGTCTGCTTTGGATGAGAACAAGCTTGAGCGTTCCAAAACTTGGTGTCGACGCCGTTAAAAACATGCGTAGTCTTGTTTTCGTAGTTCTGGAACAGCTGTTTCTCATCTTCTTTGTAGTACGATTTACCGACGACAGTAATGTAGTCCGCCTTGTCCAGGGCAGTTCTTTCTCCTGAGAACCAACTGGGATATTCCCTGTGAAGTCTGTGGATAGTAAGTACGATGGGCTTGTTCATTTCCTTGAATTTGTCCATAGCCTTGTAGGCAAAGAAATCCTGCATGTGGACAACATCGAAATCTATTTCATCGACGACTTCAACCAACCTTTTCGAGAATTCATCAATCTTCTCTATTCCCTTTTGGTCAGCGGGTTCAGGATAAACCTCTCTCTCGTCGAGAACTTGGTTGAAAAGCACATGAACGCTAACCTCCTTGTGTTCGTAGACCTGCACGGTCACTTCGGGCCGCTTTTTTTCTGCCACTTTTTTCCAGCGAGGACTGTAGCCACTCCTCGGAAGGATGATTATTGGATTCACGTATCTCTTCAGTGCAGTTGCCATTGAAGTTACCGCGGCTGAAAGGCCTCCGACCCTAATCTCGTCGTATTCCATCGTCGTGATCAGCACGTTTGGCTTTTTCATAATCAATCAACCCCGCAAACAGGCAGGATATATGACGCGGTCCACCTTTAGATTTTGCTTCGCGTATGGCGTAAGCATTTCGGGCAGAGAATGGTCCGTAGCCTCCTGAAAGAAGAGGCGTGTCGTTATGCAGGAGAATTTGCGGATGTCATGCTGCCCTCTGCTCAGACAATCTTCGTCTGTGTCTGACTGTACGCACAATTATCACGGCTGCGAAGAAAATTCCGGCGCCTGCTGCTACGACGTAGAGGTATATCTGCGGAAACCCATATTTTGCTGAGGGCTCTGTTTCAATGAGTATGCTGGCCCATGTGCCATTCACTTGCACCGTGATTCTGTCTTTGCTAACCGTGTATGTTTTGTCGTTTAGTACATCGGTGAAAGTCGTGCTTTCGGGTAACAGGCCAGTAACGTTCAAGGTTACTGATGTCTGGTTGGGTCCGTTGTTGTAGGCGAGGATAGCAGTTGGATTTGACGAATTGTCTTGCCGCAACAAGGCGTAGATGTTGTTTGTATCATCAACAGCTAACGTGGACAGTGAGCCTGTTCTCAAAACGGAATAGCTTTCTCTTATGGAGATTAGCTTCTTGTAATGCGCCAGCATTTCGGTGTCCGGAGAGAATCCAAGGTCGGACCACGGATATGGTCGCCTGTCGTCTGGATCTGACAGGCCCTGCATTCCAACTTCGTCCCCGTAATATATCACTGGAGTTCCAGGGTAGGTCATCTGAAAGATGACGGCCAGTTTCATTAGGTTCTTGTCTCCTCTCAAGTAAGTTAGGGCCCGGACTGTGTCGTGTGAATCGAGCAGGTTGAACGCTGTGTAGAAGGCTTGAGGCGGATAATCCTTCTGTATTGACTTCAGCGCAAGGTCAAGCGCCGTGACGCTTTCAACATTCGAATGTAACGCCCAAGCTAGGACAGCATCTCTAAACCTGTAGTTCGTTACAGAGTCCCATTCGTCGCCCTGCAGCCACGGGGTTGCGTTCCCCCAGAATTCCCCCGCGATGTATCCTTCAGGGTTCAGCTGCTTATATGCTGATCTGAATTCCTTCCAGAAGGTCTGACTGACGTCTTGGCCCGTGTCAAGTCGCCAACCGTCGACGCCCATGTCGTTCCAGAATTTTATGACTGATGCGTTTGGGTCCCCGTGGATGTAGTTCTTGAACCCGGTAACTTCGTTGACTTGCGGCATGTTGAGAACACCGTTCCAGGCTTCATAACCGCTTGGCCAGTTGTAGAAAGTGAACCAGTCGTACCAAGAAGAGTTTTGGCTTTCGAACGCGCCAAGGGCTGGGTAATCGTTATCTCTGTCAAACCACTGGTTCTTTGCGCTGACGTGATTGAACGCCCCGTCCAATATCAACTTCATTCCATAGCTTTTCAGGGCGGCAGTCATATTCTCGAAGACCTGCAAGCTTGCCTCAGGGTCAAGAACAAGTGTTCCGTTCGGGGCTCTTTCATTGGCTCCAAAGTAGCGGTTGACAGACTTGTAGTCTATGGCCGTGTACCCATGGTTGTCGGTCGAATCCATTACCGGGTTGAGATAGATAGCGTTTACGCCCAGATTTGCCAGGTACTGTGCTTCGTCCTGTATGCCCTTCAGATCCCCACCAAACCAGTCCCTTCCGAGAGCAGGCTGCTCGGGAAGCTGATTCCACGACATCTTCAAAGCGTAAATCGCAGGGTAATCGACAACCGGTCCTTTCCAAGCTTTCCAGAGGACATCCCCAGAAACCCCGTTCCCAACTGGATCATTAGATAGATCCCCGTCCCGAAACCTGTCTGGGAAGATTTGATAGAAGACCGCGTCCTTCACCCAGTCTGGAGTCTCGAAAGTGTTATTCCCTTGTTCATTTTGAAGCAAGGAAACTTGAGTTCCTCTTGGGCAAGAAACCTGATTTCCTGTTGAAGTGAAGTTTTGAGCTCCTTGGAAAACTTTGAGGGTCGGACTCGTCGTCAACAATAAGGCAGTGAACAGAAACACCATCGTTCGTCCCAGCATCTGTACGACAGCCTCTGCAAGGATCAAAAGAAAGACAAATGATTAAAATGCTTTCCGTGCACTGAGCATTCACAGTCCTGGCCCAACATCGGGCGGTTGGAGGTGTTATCAAGCGTAGCATGTTTTTTCAAGCCTCTTTTGGATCATGCCATCCCAAATGCTCCCGTTGTGGTTTCGAAAAAGTTATATCCTAAATGCTTCCAAAAGGCATCTGGAGAGTAAAAAACAATGAAGGCATTAACATCGAAGAAAGCAATATCAAGAATGTTAGCTGCAATTGTCGTCATAATCATCGTCATCATCGCCTTAGTCGCTGTGGCATACGTTTACTATATGCCAGGAGGCACATCTCAGGGCTTGTCGGTCTCGCTTAACAGTCCTGCTGCCGGAGCAACGGTAAGCCTCAACGCTACAACATTCACTTACACGCCAGTCAGCATAGGCGATAATATAGTAAATGCGAGTCTTTGGTTGAATGGGACTATGATAGAATGGAACAGCACAAACGTTCAGAATAACACAAGCAATTCCTTCAGCTACACGTTCTCCGCCCAAGCAACCTTCATCTGGACCGTTCAAGTATTCAACAGCACGACCGGAGTCACTGCGGCGAACAGAACTCTGGTGTACAAATTCATCACAGGCACGTTGACAGTCTGGCATGGCCTGCTAGCTAACGAGCTTGCCGTTTGGAACCAAAGACTCACTGTTTTTGAGGCGGCCTATCCAGGCGTAACAGTGAACTTGGTTTCGAAGGCCAGCCTTCATGACAACCTCGCAACTGCAGTACCGGCAGGCGTCGGTCCAGACCTCTACACGTGGGGCGCCCAAGATTGGCAGGGTGAATTTGCCAACGCCAGTCTGATAGTTCCGATAGATAGCTACATCGACAGCGCAACACTATCTCTTTACTATCCCAGTGCACTGTCAGCTATGACCTACAAAGGGCACCTTTACGCGCTTCCATTAGCAGCGGAATGTATCACGCTCTTCTACAACAAAGCATTCGTCACGACCCCACCCCAAAACACAAATGAAATGGTTGCGCTGATGCAAAATGAGTCAGCGAAAGGGGGAACTGCTCCCTACGAATACGGTCTCAGCCACGTTACTCAAAGCGATCCTTACCACCTAGAACCATGGGTTTCGGGTTTCGGAGGATACTACTACAACGACACCACTGGCCTTGTGGGCTTGAATTCAACCGGCACCGTTGAGGCTGCGTCCTGGTTCAACAGCACAATACTGCCTTATCTTGCCCCTGACTTGGGCGGTGACAGCCAAAGGACTCTATTCTACCAGAACAAATCAGCTTTGCTGATCTCAGGACCTTGGTCGGTTGCCGATGTCAAGAATGCAAACATAACCTTCGGTCTAGCACTGATTCCCACGATATCCCAAAACAACAATGCAACCCCTATGCCATACGAAGGAGTTAAAGGCATCTGGATGACTGCGAATGTAAGAGATGAAAACAAAGAGGCGGCTATCACATTCCTGAAATGGTGGACTGGCGTTGACAACCAAATAGCCTTAGGCAAAGGGCTAGGTTGGATTCCAGTAGTCTATAACGCTTACAACGATCCAGACATCCAAAGCGACCCAATCATATCGGGTTTCGGCAACCAACTCAAGTACACAATTGGAATACCTTCGGCACCACAGATGAGCGAGGTCTGGGGTCCAGCAGGCGACGCATGGAATGCAGTAACTTCGGGAGCGCAAACACCTCAAGCAGCCTTTCAACAACAAGAAGACGCAATTATAACCAACATTCAGACAAAATATGGACACTATCCTTAGTGGGCAACAATAATGAGCGAAGAGCCCAAACCCCTCTCTTTTTTGCGAGACATCTGGAGAAAAAACATCATCGCCTACTTCTTTATGCTTCCCTCCATGGCTATGCTGATATTGTTCAACGTCTATCCCATCGCTTTCTCCGTCGGCATTGGATTCACAAACTTGACGTTATTCAATATCAGGGGCGGCTATCAATATATAGGGTTTGATAACTATCAGAGGCTGCTCAGCGCTTACGGTACACAAATTGAATACGTATTATACAAGACTGTGCTGTGGACTATTGTTAACGTTGGGCTGCAAGTAGCAGTTGGCCTGGCACTTGCTCTACTTTATAATTCCAAAGACCTGTTCGGCAAGAAAATCCACTTGGGAATCGTAATTCTGCCATGGGCAATGCCTGGGTTCACCTCCATCTTAATATGGTACGGCATGTTTCAAACGGGTTTTGGATCCATAAACCAGGTCTTGCGCACGGTTGGTTTGCCTGGTCCTAACTGGTTGAACAACGAGTGGCTTGCCTTCACAGCATACAATATAACAAATACCTGGCTCGCGTACCCATTTATGATGACAGTGATTTTGGGCGCACTGCAAGGTATTCCTCCTGAACTGTATGAAGCTGCAACGGTTGATGGTGCCCGATCGTGGCACAAGATCAGGAACATCACCCTACCGATGATAAGAAGACCTCTTCTTCTGGCGACACTGTTAACCACAAACACGACATTCCAGCAGCTCAATGTTCCGTACTTGCTCAACTTAGGGGGACCGGCGAGACTTAATGAAACCGTCATGCTTTGGGGCTATAGAACAATACTCACTGGCAGATTCTATGGACTTGCCTCTGCTTTTTTGGGGATAGTGTTGGTAATGGTGCTAGTCATCGGCTTCTTCGGTTTAAGGGTAAGCAGGATAGCCGAGGAGGCAGGCTAGATGACCTATTGGAAGAAACTGCGCACAAGCATCCAAGAAATGGGAAAGAAACGCCTTCTCTTTGGAATAGGCAGGAATGTACTCGCAATAGTCTTGGAATTAGCAATCATTTTTCCCATTGTGTGGATCGTTTCTGCCTCCTTCCGAAGCTATGGGTCACTCCTTACCACAACCCTTCAAATTATTCCGTCGAATCCAACCTTAGAAGCTTACAGTTGGGCACTAGCGAGCGATTCGCCCTTCTGGTCTGCTTTGGCGAACAGCCTAATAGTATCCCTTTCCACGACTGGTCTCTGTTTGCTGGTCGCAAGTCCTGCGGCTTATGCAATGTCCAGGTTCAGATTCTTGGGCAAGAGGCCCATATTGTATGTTCTCATTTTTGTCCAGTTCGTTCCAGGACTACTGATGTTTATTGCCTTCTTCTATCTCCTCCTTTCTCTGGGACTCTATGACAATCTCTTCGGTCTCATCTTGGTCTACGTCTCTTTGGTATTGCCATTCAGCATTTGGAACATGAAGGCCTTTTTCGACACGCTTCCAAGAGACATCGATGAAGCTGCTCTAATCGATGGAGCATCCTACTCAAGGGCAATGTATCATATTGTTCTCCCTTTGGCTGTACCTGGACTAGCTGTAACTGCATTCTTCAGCTTCTTAACGGCTTGGAACGAATTCGCTATTGCAAATATCGTTCTTAACAGCGAATCCAATTACACCCTTCCACTTAGGTTGTATGCCTTAACTCAGAGGGATGTCTCGACTAATTGGCCCCATTTTGCAGCCCTTTCGGTGCTGTCTGCAATTCCCCTTGTTATAGTATTCCTGATAATTCAACGCTACCTCCGAGCTGGACTCGCCATAGGAGCAGTTAAAGGTTGAAGAAGGTTGAGGAAAGCAGCCTCACTTCACGTTTAGAGAAATGCATAAGAAGGTCTGGGGACAACAGAAACTTGGCGTGCGTGAAGCCTCTAAAAGAGTGAGCGTTCTTGGCTGATGTATTGATCGACAATGTGACAAAGCAGTTCGAAGGCGGAGTTGTCGCAGTCAAAAACCTCCAACTCGAAGTGAAGGACAAAGAGTTTGTCGTCTTGCTTGGTCCCAGCGGATGCGGAAAAACTACGACTCTTCGACTAATAGCTGGTCTGGAAACTCCTACTAAAGGCAGAATATACGTTGGGGGAGTTGACATAACGAAGCTTGAACCGTGGGCAAGGGATATCGCCATGGTTTTTCAAAGCTATGCGCTTTATCCGCACATGACAGTATTCGACAACATCGCTTTCCCCCTCCGAATGCATAAGGTGCCAAAAGCGAACATCAAAGACAGAGTTGAGAAAACGGCTGAATCATTGGAAATCAAGGAACTACTGAGGCGCAGACCGAAGCAACTGAGTGGAGGGCAAAGGCAGAGAGTAGCTTTAGCAAGAGCCATCGTGAGGAACCCAAAAGTCTTCTTAATGGACGAACCCCTCAGCAATCTAGATGCCAAACTCAGGGTTCTGATGAGAATTGAATTGAAGAAGCTCCAGAAGAAGCTAGGTGTGACCACCGTTTACGTAACGCACGACCAAGTAGAGGCCATGACGCTGGCGGACAGAGTCGCCGTCCAATTCAATGGGGAGCTTCAGCAATATGCACCTCCTATCGAAGTTTATTCACATCCGAGCAACAAATCAGTAGCAGGTTTCATTGGAACGCCGCCTATGAATCTCATCAACGGAAAACTCGAGGTTAAGGCGAAATCAGGAGTAGTCAGCACTGAGGAATTCAGTATAAGAGTCGATTCTGGGATAATGGAAAGCCTTCCTTCAGAAGGAAGCAAGCCTCCAGAAGACGTGACCTATGGCATTCGACCCGAAGACTGCGGAATTAGTCCTGAAGGCGGAAAAGAGGGCTGGGTGCAAGGTGAGGTCTACGGTGTTGAGCTTCTCGGGGCGGAAAATGTAGTCCACGTACAGGCAGGCAAGAACAGAATAATGGTCATTGCTTCCGACAGAAGGCTGTATCAAATGGGAGAAGAAGTCTGGATCAATTTGGCCAGCGACAAAGCCCACCTTTTCGACAGGAAAACCGGAAAGAACCTGATATCATAAATCAACGTAAAAGAGCAAAACACGATATCTTGGGACGGCTGATAGAGTGATAAGAGAAGTTGTTTGCCACAGGTCAGAAGGGGTGCATGCTTATCTTGTGGATCCCCACAGGTTAAACATCAGTCTGAAGGCAAAGAGAGGGTATTTGAAGAGCTGCGGGTTTTTCTATGGAGATCCATGGGAACCCATCCAGATTCTGAAAGAGGTTTGGATGAGCAAGGTTGCTGCTGACGAATTCTTCGATTACTTCAGCGTTCCATTGGAGGTACCGGCTTCTAGAAGGCTTCGCTACGCATTCCTTCTTAACGATGGCCATCGGAAATTTTGGTATACGGAAACTGGATTCCAGGCAGAGCGACCAGAAGCTAGAGAGATGGGATTGCCGTTTTTTCAAATTCCCTACATACGTGAAAATGACGCCTTTCTAACGCCTGATTGGTCGAAAAGAGCAATCTTCTATCAGATATTTCCAGAACGCTTTCGAAATGGGGACAAGGCAAACGATCCACCGAACACTGTGAAGTGGGGAACCCTGCCAGCCACAAACGAAACCTATTACGGCGGAGACCTAGATGGCGTGATAGAAAGCCTGCCTTACTTGATAGATCTTGGAGTAAACGCCATTTACCTCACCCCAATATTCAGCTCCCCATCCACACACAAGTATGATACCACAGATTACTACAAGATTGACCCACATTTCGGGGACATACGCACTCTCCGTGAACTGGTAAGAAAATGCCACAAGAAAAGCATGAAAGTCGTTCTGGACGGTGTCTTTGATCATTGTGGATACGAATTCTGGGCCTTTCAAGATATCGTGCACAAAGGAGCCCGATCAAAATACAAGAATTGGTTCAACATATACGGTTTCCCGATAAGAGCGCATCCAGTTCCGACTTATGAAACATGGGGCAAAAACATCTCGCACATGCCGCGATTCATGACCTCTAACCCCGAAGTCAAAGAGTACCTCCTTGACGTTGCAGCATACTGGATCAGGGAAGCAGACATAGACGGGTGGAGGCTAGACACGGCAAGTGAAATCGATCACGCATTCTGGAGAGACCTTCGCAGAGTTGTTAAAGCAACTAAGCCGGAAGCCCTTCTTATCGGCGAAATCCCTCAGAATGCCTCTGCATGGCTGGAAGGGGATCAGCTTGACTCTGTGATGAATTACCCACTGAGAGAAATTATTATTGATTTCTTCGCAAAAAAAAGCATAAAGGCAGAGGAATTCGATGCTCGACTCGCAAGACTCCGCATGCAATACTATCAGCAGGTAAATCAAGTTCTCTACAACTTGGTAGGAAGCCACGATACGGCAAGATTCCTTTCACTTTGCGAAGGTTACACAGAAAGGATGAAACTTGCACTCATCTTCCAAATGACGTACATCGGCATGCCCGCAATATACTATGGCGACGAAATTGGCATCAAGGGCGGGAAAGAAGGGGAGGACAACAGACGAGGGATGATATGGGATGAAAAAGAGCAAGACATCGATCTCCTTAACTTTTGCAAAAAGCTTATCGCCATAAGAAAGGACCACAGGGCTTTAACCGAAGGAGACTTCGTTACGATACATGCGAATTCTAAAACAAACACACACGCGTACCTTAGAACTCAAAGAAACGACCGTGTGCTAGTTGCATTGAACGATTCATCGCGAAAACAGAACGTCTCGATTGAGAGTGAAAAAATCTTTCAGGGCCAGACAGCCGTGTTCCGCGATCTACTCAATGGACAAGATCGCCGAGTAACAGCAGGAAACATCAACCTGCATTTGAAACCAAACGACGGAGTCATTCTCTCGGAAGGCTCCTAAGCCGCTGAGCGAAGAACCCGAGGAAAAGCGCGAAAGGATTGAATCGAACATTTTGTCATTGACCGGTGGTAGGGGGGCTCTGAGCACACGAATTCGCAGAGCAGAACCGAAAATCCTAAACTGCAATCAGTAGGTCTTGTAGTGTGTTTTAATTCGCAACGTATAAGTGAACGTAGCAACTCTTGATATTCACGATTAGCATGGGCGTCCCAATAAAATCAAACCATCGGGCACAGGTACTCTTCCATACGTTAGGCCTGAGTTGCTTAGGGGGCGCCATATTCCTGCAGCTTCTGGTGTTCACAGACATACTTCAACACGGGTACTTCATGGCTGTTGAAAACAACCCAGCAATACTGTCATTTGAGATACTCTTAACTGCATTCTCTGCCATATATTTCGCGTATATGTACCAACGCTTCATCCGTTCGATGAGGTAGACAAGAATCCGACTCTTGTTTTCTGTTTTTTGGCGTTCAAGTTGAAGGGCATATAGAAAACGTTAAATAAGCTTTGGTCGAAACAGCGTGAACAACCTGCACGCGGAGGGTGAAAAGTGAGAGGACTTACAAAACTGGGCTTAGTTCTAGTTGTATGCATTTTGACCATCGCAATGGTTTGTAGAGTAATTGCACAGGTTTCTGGAAGCAACGTCAAGACTTTTTTTGACTCAGATATGCCGGGTATAACGATTCAGGCTAACGCAACAGCTGAAACGAAAGATCTGCAAAACTTGACAGTGTGGCTACGTCTGACGCCTCAGGCAAACGTTACCGTGGAACTCTTCAATCTAGACGTTTTTGGGATCCTAAACGGAACCGCCAGAATCTCGATAGGAAACATCACCGCCAGCAATTTGCCGAATGGTACCTCAAGCGACTACAGCAAAACATTCCTAGTTCCGGACGGAGTGTCTGGCGTGACCTTCGCAGAAATCACATTGAAATACTCCATCAGCCTCGGGGCCCTAGATCTGAGTTTCCCCAACGCGGCCAGCGGATTCTACATGACCCTTGTCGCTAACACGTACCTCGAAAGCCTTCAGGGTCAGCTTCGTAGCTTGAATGATAACTACAGCCAACTGAATGCAACCTACAACAACCTAACAAGCGCGTACTTTCAACTCAATCAGACCTACTTATAGCTGCAGCAGAACTATACGTCTCTGCAAGGTAGTATGAACGAACTGGATAACACCCGAAGAGTGGCAGTCATCCTTGCCATAACGACAGTCTTCTTCGTTGCCACAACGGTCTTCATGGTCATGCGCAAACCCAATGAAAGCTGGTAGAGGGCTTAGAACAAGCCTCATAGTTGCCGTCGAAGAAAAACAGACTAATTGCAGCTTAGCATGAATCTTGCGAATAGGTACTCCGTTATTGTCTGTGTAGCTTTTGTGCTGCAATGAAAGTCAACCTATGCCTCGTGAGAGCTTCAGCCGTGACGTTCACAGCGTCATGCTTGTCCAGGTAATTAGTCAAGAGTTTGGGCATCAGTCCTTTTTCAATGATGTCTTTTTTGGGTATGAAGTAATCCAATATGTCTGACGGGTGTTCCCTCTTCTCTTCGGTTTCGGGCACTGCGCCTTCATGTTTCGCGCTTATATTCTTAACATGATTTGCAAGTGTAATGAGCTCCTCTGTACGGTCGTATGGTTGCCTGACAATGCTCTTGTAGGCCTCGGTGATGTGGTGTTCAATGCGGACAATGTCTTCAAAACCGAACGCCTCTCTGACGTAGGCGGAAAGCTCGATCGTGTCGTTGTTTACTGAGTTTGAGAGGTTGAACCCGATAAGTGGCGTGGAACCGTCATCTCGGCTGAAGAGCTTTGCAGTTATCAAGGTCCACAGGATTGAGTAAGGATTATCGTTTCCAAGGAACACTGAAATTTTGAATTCAAGGTCGATTCCCAGTTTTCGGAGCCAATAGCCGAGCAAAACTGTGCCCGAATTCGTGTTCAAGACTTGGGGTAGACCGTATTCCGTGTAGTAATGGAGAAACTCGTCCACCCACTTCAACGTGTAATCATTAGGAGCCCCAACGCCTCCGAAATAGCCTGTAATGGTGTCCGCGCCGCCTAGGTGAACGTTGATAGGTTTGCCGTCAGGGCCTGACATCGTGCCTTTAGTATCCAAGGTCTGCACGTAGGAAGCACCTACAATCTCCATCGCTGCCGCGAAAGCTATGACATCGTCGTCTTCAACCTGCTCTTTCATCGAACGCACACGTATATAGCGCGAGGGCATCAAGTCTTTCTGCGCAATCGCTCTCTTAGCCTCTTCAATAATCCAAGGGAAAAAGTTGAACGCACTTATTTCCAGAGTCACAGCAAAAGACTCGTCAAAACTCATCGACTCAGCCTTTTTTCCCAAGACTCTCTCTCGGTAACCCGGGATGCTGATAAATGCCTCCTCGTCCCGCTTCTTCGTCAACCATTCAAGATCTTTCACGAACAGAGACTTCTTGCTCTCCAATCTACGCATGAGGTTTTCAATTCTGCGAGCTTCCCTAGCTTTGCGGTTAATTTCCTCTACACCGCCATACCCCTCAACTATCTGTAGGAGATTATCTACGAGGGGATTGTTCTTCTGCAGCAAGAAGCGATTTATCGCCTCCAAGTTGGCTTCGTCTATCCTTAGCTTCTCCTTAAGATTCGCCAAACAACCACCGTCTGAGCACTCCTAAATTCTGAAACAAGACGATTTAAGCATTTCATAGGATTCGCGCGATGAACACCATAGTCCCATGTATGAAGGAACAAGTACTTATTTGCCACACACAAAGCAAGCGATCATGAATCAAAAACACGCAACCATGTTGACGTTACAGTATTCTTGGACTTAAATGATATAAGAAGCCTTGTTGGAATAAACCGTGGAGATAGATTATGTACAAGCCCGAAGGCATTCTGCCCGCATTGGTGACACCATTCACGGACGACGGGAAAGCCGTTGACGAAGAGAGACTACGCATTCTAGTTAATCACTGCATCGAACTCGGCGTCCATGGGGTCGTTCCATGCGGCACAACTGGCGAATTTGTCAACCTAACCGACGAAGAAAAGAAACGTGTAATCAAGGTCGTGGTAGACGAAGTGAACGGCCGAGTCCCAGTAGTAGCTGGAACAGGAGCGAGCGGCACAGACGAAGCGGTGGAGATGACGAAGTACGCAAAAGATGTTGGCGCCACCGCTGCCTTAGTCGTCACGCCCTTCTATCTGAAGCCAGCGGATCGTGGAATATACGAGCATTACTACACGATAGCAAACAAGGTAGACCTTCCCATAATTCTGTATAACATTCCGCAGTGCACGGGTTTACCTCTCCCATGGCAGATGGTGGAGGATCTGGCGCAAATCCCAAACATTGTGGGCGTAAAAGATAGCAGCGGGCAGTTGAGCTTCATCTTGGCTGTCCTGGAAAAAGCCAGGGACAAAATAAACGTTCTTTGCGGACACGACGAAGTCGTCGTGGCGGCACTCGCAGCCGGATGCTCGGGGGCAATCCTTGCGAGTGCAAACGTCATACCTGACATCTGGATTCAAATTTACAACCACGTAAAAAAAGGCGAGTTGCAGCAAGCCCGCGAGCTTCAATACAAAGTGCAGAAAATAGCCAGAATAATAGCGGGAAGCGGCGCTGTAGGCACAAAAGAAGCATTGAAAACAATGAAGATAAAGGTCGGCCCAGTAAGAATGCCGCTCAGTGTCGGTGGAGAATTGAGTTACGAATCAAAGGAAGAGCTACGGCTTGATTTGGAAAAAATAGGGAAAGCCCAGCCAAAGCCGGTAACCTTCGAACTAACTGAGAAACCTCTAGAGGAACGCTTTGCAACCGTTGACATCACTGCTGAAACAATCAAGGACTTAAGACTGCTGGTCGGCGAGGCGTTGGCCGGGCAGGGGGCGGAGGTGGCCCACATCGACCTTCTTGTCGGGACCAAAAACGGTCCGGTGGCAGAAGCCTTTACAAAGGCGAAGGCAACACCAACGCAGGGACATGAACCGCTTCTAGCTATATTGGAGCCAAACCTGTCAGTCAAGCCGGTCACACTAATCGTTCCAACCGTCACAATCACGGGCATGCGGCAGGCGAGCATGGTTTACGGGCCAGCCCAAACAGCCGTGGCCAAGGCCGTCGTCGATAGCGTCGCAGATGGCACGGTTCCAAAAGAAGCTGTTGAAGAGCTCATAATCATCGCAAACGTTTTTGTCCATCCTGCGGCCGTCGATCGGCAACGAGTTTACATAAACAACTACAAAGCCATGCGACACGCTCTGCGCAAGGCAATGGAGAACAGGCCTAGTATGGACGAGCTTATAGAGAACAAGGACCGGTCAAAACATCCTTTCAAGTACACACCATAGTGAAGGCAGTTGACAGAACAGAACATAGCTGACGGCGACTATATACTTCTCAGCCTGAGCGCACGACACACCTACATGATAAAGGCCGAAGGCGGAAAGAGCTTCCACACTCACAAAGGCTTCGTAAAATTCGACGATTTAATAGGGAGAGAATACGGCTCCACGATCCAGAGCAGCTCAGGTTTCGAATTCACAGCTCTAAAGCCATTGCTTCACGACTACATCATGAAGTCCGCGCGACAAACTCAAATAACCTACCCAAAGGACATATCGCTCATAGTGATGTTCAGCGGAATAGGGCCAGGAAGCCGAGTCGTTGAGTCTGGCACGGGAACAGGCGCTTTGACGACGGCGTTAGCTCATTACGTCCAACCTAGCGGCAGAATCTACAGCTACGAAATCAGAGAGGAATTTCAAAAGACGGCTGAGAAGAACTTGAGACGGGCGGGCCTAATCGACTATGTCGAGCTGAAGAATAAAGACGTCACAGCGGGCATAGACGAGAAAGATGTCGATTCAGTGATACTTGATTTGGCAATCCCATGGATGGTCATCTCGCATGCTGAAACCGCGCTGAAGCCGTGCGGAACAATAGTTTCATTCAGCCCGACAATAGATCAAGTCGTCAAGACGGCTGAAGCACTAAAAGAAAACGGTTTCGTAAGCATGGAGACAATCGAATGTCTGATGCGCGGAATGCAAGTTGAAAGAGGAAAAACGCGGCCCCACACTATGATGACAGGTCACACAGGGTACATCACCTTTGCTCGCAAAGCGACAAGGCCTCAATCCGCCAGCGTCAAGCCATGACGACCGAGCGCGCGCTTTTCATTACATTTCTCTTACGACGCCAGAACCGCGGACAACTCATCGTCTAAACAGTGCCCTACTGATCTGAGATTAATTTTCAAGATACTGATTCAGACTTCCAAAACTAGATATGGGTATTCACTAAAAATCAACTAATTGTGACTTCACGAACAACACAGGATCCGTGTTCAAATTGAAGATTCAAGAAAAAAAATCGATGAGCGAAAACAAGGAAAATGGAAAATTAGGGCGGCCCAAAGAGAAAGATTCATCCAACATTTCCAGAGAGGAAGGAAAAAAGGGAGCGAAGGAACCGCTATATCTGCTTCGATATGAGTAGGTATATGCGCATCATTCTTCTGGCTTGATGTTGCTCATCATTCGTTGCTTGAAGGCAACCAACCTCTAAGTCGTGACAGTAGTTTTACGTTTGCTAATTTGAACGTGCTAGATTAGAACTATCTTTCAGAAGAGTATTCTAGATTACACAACAATAGGAATCCTCTATAGTAGCTTAAATCTACGGTTTCCTCTTTTTTCATATGTGACTAGAGGATAGAGAATGGGGAACGCATCTGCCTTTCCTGCGATTGTCTTTCTGTTCATTATGTCATTTTCAGCATCTATGTCAGTAGTGCCCGCATATACCGAGGGAGATGAAATCAACCAGCAGACTCTAGCGCGTGCACTCGATCGTGGACCTGGCTGATCGTGATTTTTGTAGCTGCTATTTTGGCTGGAGCCTTTTTGCTGTTTTGGCTTGCCTTTTTCCGCCGTACAAGAAAAAAGCATAACACAAGTGAAAAAGCTGTGGCCATACGCTTCGTACGTTAAGGGCGCTCCCTCTCTAACAAACACTAACTCATAGAACTATTCTCTATAAGTCAGATCTATAGGACGTTATCTGCAGCGATATTCCAAAGTTAAGGTGGCGCATGCGAATTCTTCATTTCAGTGACGGCACCACGCTCACTCCAAGCAGGGGGAGATGGAAAAATCTTCTAGCGCGCGCGCTTTTGGTCTTTCTAAGGTCGTGTTCTAGGAGACCGTATTGAATTTAAAATTCGGGCACTTCAGGTTTGTCAGCTCTTCTTACTGTCGCGCGCAGGACGAATTAGATAGCTGCTATCGCTATGCTTGCTGAGACAACAATCACAGAAAGCATCTGTATATCAACCATTCCTTGTGTCCACGCGCGCATTGATATACAATAAATATGAAGGGGTAATAGCTGACGATTTTCAGTTACGAAAGATACCGTTATGAGGAAAAGAGAAGCAAAGGCAGAAGTGCGGCTAAGCTCTCAGCAAGGATAGACAAAGAAGCTCTTGGCGTGAGTAGAATGAGAAATGAAGCTTATGGGTAGTGTTTTCCGTAGTTCTTTGCCATTATTGATAGGTCTGAAAGGGTGACTGCGCCGTTGTCGTTTATGTCTGCGTTGGGGTTCCACTTTGGATGGCTGGGCGTTGAGCCGTAAGCCTTTGCTAATATGGATAGGTCTGAGAGACTAACCCTGAAGTCGCCGTTAAGATCGCCTGGAATTGTGACTTTCACTATGCCCATTGAAAGTGTGTTGTCTGTCGTGTCAGCTTCGTCTTGAACAGGTCCGGCACGGACACTTAAGGTGTAATTACCGTAAGCAAAAGATGCGGTATTCCACGTGAGGTTGACAGTCATGCTGCTTCTCGTTGCCAAATTGATGATTTGTACGCCTACCAGGGTTGTGTTGCCGTAAGTTGCTATCGTGGGAGCTTCGTCGGATGTTCCATAGTTTAGGATCGTCGAGCTTATGCGCAGGGTGTAGCCTTGCCCGACAATGGTTTTCGAGAGGGTGACACTTGCTATTCCTACGTCGTGCGGGTTGAAAGCAAGCAACATCTTATCCACGAGAGGATATCGGTCTGTGTTGTTTACGGCGATCGTGAACCCGGTGTCGTTGATTCCGTCGCTGCCCGGCTGATTCTGATTTGGACCGCTGCACATATCTGCTTTAGCACAGTTGCACCAGTAGTTACCGCCAGAAGGATAGCCATTATCCCACGTGTTATTTCCAGTTGTCAAGATGCTTATCTGGAAGGTGGCGGCGAAGGCGTTATGATAAATAATGTTATCCTTCGAGCTTGTTAGGTTTATCCCAATTTGGCCTGCCGATACTATGTTTGCGTAGATGCTGTTTCCGTTGGATTGGAGATTAAGAGCAATACTGGTTTGGCTGCTGATTATGTTTTGGTAGATTGTGTTGCCGGTTGCAGAAGCGGTCAGGTTGATTGCAGTTGGCATATCCTCGAATAGGTTGTTGTAGATGAGGTTGTCTGTGGCATTGTTTCCTTCAAGGACAATTCCACTGTGAACCATGGAAGACATTATGTTGTTGTAGACTTTGCAGTTACTTGCGTTTACCACGAGTATGCCTTGGTCATAGTTTGTTATCACAATTCCCGTGACTATCGAGCCAGATGCTCCGCACCCCAATGTAAGATAAATTCCTGACCCTCCGCCGCCGAAGATAGGATCACTGCCTTTTGCACCGAAAATCGTCAACGTCTTATTGATGAACAATGTATCATTAAAAAAGCCCTTTGTGATTATCACCGTTGCTCCAGGAGTTGCCGCGTCAACCGCGGTTTGGATGGATGAATAATCTTCTGCCTTAACAATGTTTCCGAATGCATACACGGTGCCGCTTGTGGATGCATTCGTAAATGAGGCCAAGAAGACTATACCGTCAGCAACAGCAGGAGAAGAATACACAATGCCCGCCTTTTCGTAGCTCCATATTCGCGTTCCACTCGAGGCATCTAAACAGTAAACAGTACCATAATCAGACGCTACGTATAACATACCGTCGGCAAGTGCAGGAGAAGAGTGCACCCAGCCACCTGATGTTGTGTAGTTCCATATTCGCGTTCCACTCGAGGCGTCTAAACAGTAAACAGTACCATCATAGGATCCGACGTACACCTTGCCATCATTAACGGCAGGAGAGGAATCCACGATGTCGCCAGTTGCGTAATTCCATATTTGCGTTCCATTCGAAGCGTCTAAACAATAGACTCTGTTATCTTCAGATCCAACATATACTCTACCATTAGCAACGGATGGGGAAGAAACGACTGCATTTCCAGTGGTGTAGCTCCATATTCGTGTTCCATGGAAAGCGTCTAAACAATAGATTTTATTATCGTTAGATCCCACGTAAACCTTGTCGTCGACGACAGCAGGAGAACAATCCACACCTTGGCCCGTCGTGTAATTCCATATTTGTGTTCCACTCAAGGCGTCCAAACAGTAAACTTTGCCGTCATAGGATCCGACGTACACCTTGCCATCATTAACGGCAGGAGAGGAATCCACGATGTCGCCAGTTGCGTAATTCCATATTTGCGTTCCATTCAGAGCGTCTAAACAATAGACCTTATCATCATAAGACCCCACGTACACCTTGCCATAAGCGACAGCGGGGGAAGAGACTACGCTGTCGCCTGTTGTATAATTCCATATTTGTGTTCCGTTCAGAGCGTCTAAACAATAGATTTTGTTATCGTTAGATCCCACGTAAACCTTGCCGTCAACGACGGCAGGAGAGGAGGATATATCCGCACCTATCGTGTAGTTCCATCTTGTTTGGTTTGTTGTTGGCGCTGGGCTTTCAGAGTAGCCCATATGGTCGGGGCTCTGACGGAACATGGGCCAAGGATATCGAGTGGAAGGTTGAGAAAGTATTGTATAGGCAGAGTACCCCCATTTGACGCCGAAATCTACCTCTAGAAAAGCTCTGTCGCTGTCCGTTACTGCGCCTGAAGGTAGTGCTATGTCGCATGCCGAGTTCCAGTTGCTGCTCGGCGGGTTTCCAACGCTCCCCAAAGCATTGTTCAACAGAGCCAAATCATTCTGATCTACTTCGTAGTATCCCGTTTGCGGAGGCGGTCCTGGGTTCCAGTAATATTGGAAGTCTATTTCTCCAGCCGGCGGTGTGTACAGGAAGAAGCCCCTGTTTGCATCAAGCGTTATGCCTCCACCTATTCCGCTCATGTATGTGCCTGAGTGATATTGCCACATGCCTGTGCCGACCCAAACGTACTTTCCACCGTCTTCGCCAGTTAGCTGTGAATAGGTGAACGGTGCTCCCGGAAGGATTTCTGATGGAGCTGCGCTTTTGCCTGGCCATTCACCATGCAAGCCCGTTGTAGATGTACCTTCCGCTGCATTTTCAGGGATGGCGATGTACTTGTAGATGTGCTGGGGTAACATTTCGTAGTTGGCTGTGTAAAGTGTCCAGTATGACGGGATGTCGAAGTACAGTGAGCAGGTCCAGTTGTCCCATTTCACGAAGTTGACGACATGTACCATGTCACTGTAGCCCCACGAGTCACGGTAGGCAGCGTTCATGTACACCGTGAAGTTCAAATCGTCCACGGTCCATGGTACGCCGTCAGTCCAGTTGATGTCGTGCCTGAACCATAACGTAACGTTTGCACAGTTCGTGTAGGAAATGCTGGAGTTGCCCAGTCCTCCGCCGCCCGTGAAGTTGCTCTGCTGGAAATTCCAGTCATACGCCATCCACGGCGCGTCACCGCCTGCCGGGCTTTTACCACGAACCATTGACTTGTACGGGTTTGCGTTCATACAGCTTGTGAACAATCTTTCCACGACCTCCCAATCCCATTGATAACCGCTGAAGATCGGGTTGATCGATCCTGGCGGGTTGAAGGTTCCGTATCGGATTACGTTCACTGTCGGATAGTTCCCATTCTGGACGTTAAGCATCAAATAGTCAAGCCCGACACCCCCAGATTGGGACGAGCCTCCCAACCCAGAGCATCCATTGTCTATGACTCCCAGCCAGCCTTTGCGGTAGGCACAGTAGCTTGCTGGGCTGTAGACACTGACTAGTTCGGACTGCATTACTAGTATGTCTTGGACGTTGGCAATGTCAACCATAAACTCAGTTTGGGTCGGCGCGGTATAGGCCTTGGTCGCCCAGTAGGTCATGTTTGCGTCGTCGACCAAGTAGGGGTTAGGACCGTCGCTGTAAATGCCTACAGGCGTAAGCTCAGCGTACCACCAGTTTGGCGGCGAACTCATACCGTAGCCTAGGGTGGCGAAGTCATACGGGTTGTCGTTTAGCATCACGTAAGGCTTCAGAGCACTTAGGGTAGCACAGTAGGTCTCTGAGAAGGGACAGCCGATTTTGTTCAACTCATCGCAGAACATGTCACCTAGGTCTTTTCGTGCGTCACCACTTCGGACGTATCCCATCAGTGTGTCGATAGGCGTGTTAGCCCTGAAGGCGTTGGCAGTGGCACCAGGATCGCTGCCACCCCATTGGCCATTGGGATCGTTAGCAGGATACACGACTCCTCCAGTTGTGCCCTTGCGAGTTGCCAATCTGCCGTCAGCGAACGCGTTCAACAGATTTGTCAATGTGGGATAGATGGCGTGGTTGTACCAGCCGCCATTGTAGAGGATTTCTAGGGCTTTTGTCTCGTTGAATTCCCATGGATAGTTGACACCAGAAACTGCTGGGTTCACGTAGCCTGCCATGAGTGGCTGCGGAATTTGGGTGTCGTCTCTAGTGGCGAAACCCTGAAGTATTGGTCCCCTGATGACTCCGTTCTTGTTGACCAGGCAGTTCATGGCGTTTCTGAAGTCAGTGTAGTTCATGGCGCTTCTGCCAGTGGTATGCGCAGTGTTAGTCCAGTTGTTGTTGAAGGCCAACTCGTATTCACTCAGATCATGATACGGGATAAGCTGAAAGTCAGTATTCCCCAGAAGTGTAGTATATTCTGCGCTTGTAAGCCGCCAGTCCATGAAGTCAATCTGGTTACTCAACAAGCCTGTGAATAGGGCGGCTTGACTGTCGTAAAACGTGAACTGCAGATGATCCATTTTTGGCCCTTGCTGTCCGAAAGCTGGCTGGCTTGTAGCATCTACTCGGAACTTGATTGAGCTAGCCAACACTGACGATAGCAATGCCAAGGTCAAAATTGAAAGAATTGCTTTCCTGATTCCTTTCTCCAATCACCTTTCCCCTTTCTAGTCTATAGTCTGGAGGAGCAAACCAGAGGTTATTGCAAGCATTGCTAAGCGAAGGCGATGAAAGACCTCTGCACTGTCGCTTTCCAAATGTTAATGTATAGTGTGCCTTCATTTAAGCCTTATGAAACAATGTTTCATGCAACATGCCCTTCTAATCGGGCTTGTCGAATGTGCCCACCACAGCTCAAGTGAGGTCTCGTGCTTTGAAGGGACTGGGACCTGATTAGGCCTTCAACGTAACTTAGTTAGGTCCTCGATTGGTATTCCGTCGCTGCTTTCGAGTAGAGCACGAATTGGAAGAGTATTTACCATGAAGAGAAAAATCAGAATTTAATTCCTTAAAGTTCGCGGTTCCGAATTCTTATATTCCAGAATTATTAGATAGTATTGTGCATTGACGTCAGTGGTCAAATTGAAGGTCAGGAAACGAATTCTCCTTCTGTTATTAGTTACGCTTTTCCTCTTGCCAAGCGTAATTCACACACAGGTCAATGCGCCAACGGCAGCATTTCCTGAAGACAGTTATGCCAGAGAGAACCAGACGATTGTCCAAAAGGTTGCGGGCGCCCTAGGTACAGAAAGCATCGCAGTTAATCAACAGCTTGCCAAGTCTGTTCAAGAGTCAACTGGGGTTTTCCAAGGAGGCGTTCAAATGCTGCGGTTTTCTTCTTTTTCCAATTCCAATTCCTTTACTCGTTATATAATGTGCAAGGATTATGACTCTGACTACAATCCCATTGATCCCACGACGATTTTCAGTCCAAGTGACACAAAAGCGGTGTGCTTGACAACAGCTACAATCAACCGTACAATCGAGTTTGAATGGTACTACAGGAGTAACTCCTCCAAAGCTTGGGTCTCTTGCTGGAACTATAGCAGACCTGTGGAGTTGGCTGGAGAATGGAGCTACGAAGGTCATCTGTGGATAGCAGGATACGGGCCCGGAGCATATTACCCTAGGGCATACAGGGTTGACGTCTATTTGGACGACATCTTTTCGTTTTCAGACTTCTTCGAGGTAACCAACGGCGGGTTAAACAGTCCTAGAACGTGCGAAGGCATTGATGCAAACGGATACCCAGTCAACCTCACATCACGGTTCACAATCGGCACAGACACAAACGCATATTATTATCTAAGGTTTGACAGAATCGCCTACTTCAACGAAGAGCTGAAAAGCAGCCACAACTTCACAACCATTTGGATTCAACCCAATGGCAGCAGGTATAAATCGTACACAGGTAGCTTCACCGACTACAAGGATATAGATGTGACCTCGAACTATTGGAAATACAATTGCACCACAGACGATTACATTCAAATCAATTCAACCACCCCCGTCGGAAACTGGAAAGTGGAAGTCTACCTCGACAATTACTGTCTCAATGGCTCATGGGTGCCTTACGGGCCACTTGCAACTACACCCTTCATCGTTGGAAACGAATCTGTGCCAGACTGGACATTCATGATGTACCTCGACGGGGACAACCCTGGAGAAACTGCCTGTATTGAAACTTTCTTAAAAGCCGCCAGCATCGGCTCGTCGTCTCAGGTAAACATCATCGTAGAAATGGATAGGACTACGGGCTGGTGGGAAAGTGGTGAATGGAAAGATGACACCAGGTTTGGTAATTGGACCGACTGTAAACGCTTCTATGTCACAACAAACATGACGTCTACCCCGGATAATGCGACTTTGGATTTGGGCGAGGTGGACATGGGAGACCCTGAAACGCTAAAGAATTTTGTCAATTGGACAATAGACCATTACCCAGCCAACCATTACTCTTTGGCGCTATGGGATCACGGAGCTGGTTTCATGGGCCTCTGCGTAGATGTTACGAATAATGATTTTATCTCCCTTCCAAAATTGAGCCAAGCTCTAAATGGGCTTCCAGCAATAATGGATGTAACTGTAGTTGACGCTTGCAGCATGGCTATGGCAGAAGTTGCTTATCAGATCAAGGATTTCGCAAACATAATGGTTAGCCCTGAAGGCCTTGGGTACGCGCCTGCTCCCTATAACATGTACCTGTCGGCCCTGACCAGCAACCCGTCGATGTCACCAAACGTGTTGGCGACGGAGGTAGTCAACGACTATCTATATTGGTGCACTTACGAACGTGCGCTAGGTAATTATCAGCAGATTCAGAATGCAACGATGTCGGCAATCGACCTAACCAGGATTATGAGTTTAAGTGCCGCCATCAACGATTTTGCTCTAAAGTTGAAGGATAAAGAAACGACAAACTATGAACAGATAAGCCAGGCCAGAGACCTGACTGAGGAATATCCCGGACCTTATGAAGGGAACACGAGCTGTTACATTGACCTCTACAATTTTGCTCAGCTTATCAATATATCAACTTCTCAATATGCTCTCGATGAAGAGCTGGGAAGCACGGCGAGTCAGGTGATGACGGCGGTTTCTGAGAGCACAATAGTTGCGGAAAACATATCGCTCCCAAATGCCCATGGCTTGGCAATATTCTTTCCAAGTGATAAAGCGAGGTATGATAATTTCGAAAGCAATTATGGAAACACGGCTTTTGCAACGGATACTGCTTGGAATGAGTTTCTGCAATATCATTTGTCTGGATGCCTCTTGACCATTCAGACAACTCCTCCCTACCCTCACATCTCAGTAACGTTCGCCAACAACTCGTATACAACAGATGCTTATGGGAAAGTGCAAGTGTTCGTTCTGCCCAGCTATCAATCTGTCAACGTCACCGCCTTTGTCTTGACTGGACCCGGCTCACGTGGAGCGTTCACCCAATGGGAAGATGGCACACCATCAAATTCAAGAACCCTGTTCGTGAACGGAACTACAACACTGACAGCTGAATACGAGACTCAGTATCAACTAATCATTAACGCAAACTTTGGGACGACAAATCCTTCTGTTGGAGCAAAATGGTGTAACGCTAGTACGACTTTCCCTATCAGCGCAGCAGCCCCACCGCTGGTTTTTTCACCCGCTCAAGAACGATACGTCTTACTCGGCTGGAATGGAACAGGCAGCGACAGCTACAGTGGCACAGACATTTCAGGTTTCATTACCATGAATGGACCCATCAACGAGACCTTTACTTGGAGACACGAATGCTACTTGACTGTGGGTTCTCTCTACGGTTCGCCTACGCCTTCAAGCGGGTGGATCAACGCGGGAACGTCTATCCCACTGTCTGTCACACCGCCCACTTCAGAACCAACAGACACTCGTCACGTCTGCACAGGGTGGAACGGAACCGGAAGTGTTTCCGCGATGGGAACAGGCGCATCCGCAAACATTACGATAACCGAACCCTCAAGCATCACGTGGAATTGGAAGACCCAATACTGCGTCTACGTGTATACAGATCCGGCTGGGCTAAATCCCCAGCCGAACACTTCATCACCTGGTCCATGGTGCGACGAGGGCACTGTATTGACGTGTACAGCCCAAAACGTAAGCGGCAAGGTGTTTGACCACTGGACAGTCGGTGAATCAAACTACGAGCCTGGCCTCAACCCCATAAACGTCACCGTGTACGGACCATACACGGCCACCGCTCACTATCTGCCCACATCTGCGTGGTGGGACAACCTATTGGCTCCTCAGAACCTGCCGTTCACCCTCACACTGTTCGTAGTGCTTAGCGGATCTCTCGTTGGCGGCGCATTGGTTAAGATCAGAAGAAATCGCATCAAAAAAACATATCCCGAAACTGCACCAATCAAGGTTCCAAAAATTGCTCTTCCAGGCAGAGTCGCCACCGGATACGAGGATGTTGATAACTTGTTGTACGGCGGGATACCGCATGGCTATGCGATTGCGTTGACTTCACCCTCATGCGACGAAAGAGATCTGCTCATCAAGAGGTTTCTCGAGACAGGAGCAAAAAAAGGTGATGTCACCTTTTATGTCACGATTGATCCAGGTGAACTGAGATCACTGGCAGAAGAATTTCAGTCAAGCTTTTACCTTTTTGTCTGCAATCCTCGGGCAGACACGATGGTAGAGAGCCTGCCCAACGTGTTCAAATTGAAAGGTGTGGAAAACCTTACCGAGATTTTCATAGCATTGACCAAGGCGTTCCGCGCATTCGACGCACCGCAAAGTGGTCCGAGAAGGGCTTGCGTTGAAATCGTTTCCGACGTTTTGCTGCAGCATCATGCCCTGCAGACCAGAAGGTGGCTGATAGATCTTGTTCCAGAATTGAGATCAAAGGGTTTCACGACGCTTGCAGTAGTGAATGTCCAGATGCACCCTGCAGAGGAAGTCCAAGCAATTCTGGATATTTTTGAAGGACAGATCGCCATCTACGAGAAAGATACTGGAACGGGTCCGCTGAGGTTTCTAAGGGTCAAAAAGATGACCAATCAGAAGTACTTAGAGTGCGAATTGACCCTGAGAAAAGAGAGCCTAGAACCGCAGAATAGAGAACAAGATAGCTGACACAGGTCCTCGAGTTCTTGAGTTTCTTCGAGTTTTTCACAGATCACTTTTCGCCGAACAGTGGCATGTTAGCGTAGACTTCAATGCCGTTCTGATCTATCGAGTAAGGCACTAAGCTCGGGTTGACTTTGGCCCCTCTCATCTTTTCAACTTGTATGGCTCTGGTTGTGGTGCCTCCTGAAAATAGGGTTTGCATCATGATGACTCCGTGAACCAGAAATTCCTCTTCCAACGCGTTTCGTTCAAGACTCAAGTATCCCAGCTCCGTAGTCACGAGACTTGTGACTTTTAGATCTGCAAGTGATTCAATCAAGTCCACGATTATGGTTCTTCGTTCTATAGGATCTGGAAATCGGTAGATGAGTGCTGCTAAAGTGTCTACAACGACTCTTTTCGCGTTGGTTTGCGCGATTTTTGCCTGTAGCTCTTCGATCAGTTTGTCAATTGATAGTTCTTTGCCTCTTAGGCTTTTGGATTCTTCCTTGTAGAGTTTCTCTTTGAGCATGGCTACTCGAGACATTCGCGTGGCGTCTATGAAAGCGAATTTTCTTTCACCCTCGGCCTTTCGAAAGTCCCATCCGAACTGCTGCATCTCAACGTAGAAGCTATCTTTGCTCTCATCCAGACTGACGAAGACCGCGTTTTCTTGGTTTTCGTAGATTCCCTTGTATAGGAATTGGCTGCACAATATAGTCTTGCCACAGCCAGGTCCTCCAACAACCAGAACTGTTCTTCCTTCCGGAAGGCCGCCTCCGATCAGCTCGTCTAGACCGTTAATCCCAGTGGTAATTTTCTTTGACATCATATCTCCTCCGACGTAATCTCAGATTGCCTTCTATCAGTATATATAACTTATGTAACACAGTAGCGCGCTGGCTTGTCCCTAAATTAGCTAATGTTTATTTTTGGATTGGGGTCTCGTATTCTTGAGTGAAGTCCAAGCTTAGGAGGTGAATCCTAGCGGGACATCAAGATGAACACGAGACCCTT